>BNJU01004541.1_pt1 | contig 259369 bp, 364 predicted proteins | sample 8539281 | NCBI WGS metagenome assembly BNJU01 (sample SAMD00202456, study PRJDB9452) | human saliva metagenome | isolation source: human saliva | place: Japan
CGCTTCAACCGCGTTTACGGCGACGTGGCAACAGGGACGAGGCAACGCCAAGCGCCGGCTTTGGCTCCCAAAGCCTGCCATGGCCTCAAGCGGCGGCTCTACCAGACGGTAAAATCACCCATAGTGAAATGCCTGACTCGGTCCAATTTGAGCGGGCGGAAAGGCTATCGCCAGTGCGACCGATCATCACGGCTGTACGTGCCCAGATTCGCTGGACTGCGCAAATTCAAAACCAATCCACTACGCCCAAAGAAAGCTCCACGGGGCATCCGCCCGACCGAGGCATCACGCGCTTGAAACCGTCACCTCAAAATGAGTACGACCAAAAACTCTACGACCTCATCCGCCGCCGCACCCCAGCATCGCAAATGTAAGCAGCGAAATGAGAAAACCACGGTGGTCAGTATTTATCGGCGCGGGCATCCTCATAAACAATCCGGGACCCACATGAAGTTGCCCAGATCTGAGACGCCACTCGCGCCAGAGAAAGCCGCAACAAGCGTAGCGTCAAAAATGCTGTGACCGCAGACGCGACCTCTGCTACCGAGAGGCTGAAACGTTCGCGAACAGCGGACGTTTCAGCCGCAGACGCTTTCGCTAGCACATCTCCAGTGGAGATTTGAGCGAAAAGAGTACCCAGCGCAGGAGTGGGGCGCTGGCGATGCTGACTTTTGCTGATGATGAGAGGCGACCGCAACAGACCTCAGTCGCGCGCAGGCGAAGTCATCAACTTTGACGGCATCTTGCGTGTCTATGGCGGCGGCAAAGACGAAATCTACCAAAGCTCCACACCGGCGACACTTGAAACCCACGACAGTCACCGCTCGCCAAACCTTCGCCCGACTGCCGAGCCCAGATATACACCGAAGGTTCACTGGTCAAAGAAGCTCGAAGACTCTCGGCATCGGCCGGCCAAGCACTTACGCTACCATCATCGACACCGTGCAGACCCGCGGCTACGTCGAAAAAGGCGACAGCGAAGGCCAGCCGCGCGACGTCATCGTCTCCAGTTACAACGGCGAGAAGTCAGCCGCGAGCATCGTTCAGGAAAAAACTGCTTTCCACCCGCGGCAAAGCTCATCCCAACGCCGAGCGGGGAACTGATCGCCGACTTTTGACCGACCATTTCACGCAAATCGTTGATCTATGATTTTCACCGCCAATGTCGAGACTGAATTTGATAAAATCGCCGCTGCTGACCCTAGCCAAAAGCGCCATGCTGCACGGATTTTCACACGCCGTTTCACAAATTGATTGAACAATCAGGCGGCATCGACCGCAGTAAAGTCGGCGCCAACCGCGAAGTCGGCATCGATCCAAAAATCCGGCAAAGCCAATTCCTAGCGCGCTGGCCGCTTTTGGCCTAATGTTGCAGCTGGGTGCCACTGACGACGAGGACAAACCGCGCTTTGCACCGCTACCAGAAGGCGCGAAAATTGAAATAGTCACCTTGGAGCAAGCACTAGAAATGTCTGCCGATTACGCGTCGTCGGCCAAACCGAAGATGGACAAGACATCAAAGCCAACATCGGCCGCTGGTCCATACATCCGTTGGCAAGCTCTTCGTCTCCATCAAAGCCCTGAAGACCCGCATACCATCACCCTAGAAAAGCCCGCGAACTCTACGCCGCCAAAGCTCCAGGCCGAGGCCGAGAAAAACATCGCTGACTTTGGCGACGGCGTCAAAGTCTCAACGGCCGCTTTGGCCCGTACATCACCGATGGCACGAAAACGCCAAAGTCCCTAAAGACACTCGACCCAAAAACCATCACCCACGAGCAGGCCCTAGAGATCCTAAAAGCCGCACCGGCAGGTAGAACACGCGGCGTCCAGGACGGCGCAGCAGTACATCTACTCGGCGTAAAATAACCTAAAAGAACAGCTTTTAATCGCCGCGCCACATTTCGCTTATACTGTATATCAGATAATTCACATAATCAGATAAAAAGTCTCATATCATCCATTGCAAAACGTGAAAATACATGCTATAATTTGACCAGACAATTATAAACGTAATTAGTCCTTGACATTGATTAATTGTCATTGTATAATCAAAAACATAATTCAATCAATAATTAACCTGTGGTGAGGCAGAGAGGACGTTTCTGTAGTATGAACGAAACAACAAAATCGAACAAGAATCTGTACTAAGTCTTATCATCAAAGATATTCTTTCCAATGTAAGCCAAGAGCGTGAAAAGAAAATTATTTCGCGGCGCTTCGGCTTGTAGAATCGCAAAGAAACGCTGGAACAGATTGGTGATATGTTGGAATTACCTGCGAGCGCGTCTCGCCAGAGAAGGCGGACTGGTGCGCTCATGCTCGAGTATCACCGACGGACATATACCGTCGGTCGCTGATATAGAGAAGAATTGACATCGCATTTATCAGAGATGTAATGAATAGCGCGCGTGCAAGATTTAGCGTCGCATTTTTTTTGGGACGTCAATACGCTGATTGAAAAAGCCCACACGGTACGGCTTCGAGCTGAAGCGCAAACATCACTATTATCAATGAAAATGACGATTATTACCAATCGGCAGCCATTAGCTCGCAGCGATGAAAAGACTATCAAAACGAAAATCGAGGAATCAACGACAGCACGGCCAGCCGATTACTGCCGAAGAAATGCATAAAAATTGCTTACGAACATCCGTCGAACATTGCCGCGGCTGGCAAGCACCAGTAAAACTGGTTCACCAGCGGGTAATTGGGATCAATCGCGGCCGACAGTCAACTGGAAAATGTCTCGCGATAAAAATCTTCGTTATCCTGAAGATAACGGCGCCGATGCACTTCTCAGATATCTCCAAAGCCATCAAAGACAGCGCGATTTTAAGCGCAAAACGTCACCACGCAGGCAATCACAACGAACTTTATCAAAGATAGCTGCTTTATTCTTATCGGCCGCGGTATTTACGCATTAGGCAGCTGGGTTATAGCCGCGGTACGGTTTCCGACACTGCCGACATCTTAAGAGAAGTTGGCGAGTTGCTGCACCGCGACGAAATTGTCCGCCGTGTTCTGGCCAAACGGCGTGTTAAAGAAACCACTATCTTGCCCACCCGGCAATCCAAACCGCAGTTCAAACGCACCGCCAAAGCCACACATACATTTTGACGAAAAGCTTGTTGCAAACTCTGTAAGAGGTGAGATAATTTAACCAGCATGCAATTCATTTCATGGACTATTGAGGATGCTGCTGCAATGGTATGTGTGGATGCCAATTGTTGCCATCCTGTCTTTTCAACTTGGCAATATCAGCGCGCCGATGAGCTTGATGCCGGCCGAAAGCGTCCTGTTGATTCTGGAAAATCCCTTTGAAGCCAACGATAAAAAGAACCAGCTGCCGAGCAGCTATTCGCTGCTCGCACGGCATTCTGCGCGATAAAAGAATTGCGCCTTATCTGGCGGCAGCAAGAGCATTAGCTTTGAGATCGCCTCGGTTAACGGCCAGATTCGCTTTATGTTCGGACGCCAAGGCGATACGGTAAAGTTTCATCGAGGGCAAATTTACCGCAATATCCAACTGTCCAGATTCATCAAGCCGATGAAGATCATACCGAGCAATGAACACAGCTGGCGAAATTGCTCATTCTGCCGAACTGACGATGACCGCTTCCGAATTTTTACCGATTCGCACTTTTCAAAGCTTTAAGTCGACCCGTTGGCAGGCATTACCGCAATGCTGGCAAATTAAGAAACCCACCATGAAGAATTGCAGATTCGTTTTAACGCGGCCAGCTCACTGATGATTAAGTAAGTACGCCAGATAGATATATTGATAATTTGAAAAATGGACGATGTGCTATCATTTGCCAGGTTTCGGCGGCGGCATGCGGTGGCTTGTCAGCCTGATTGTGCACGGTATGGCAGCCGCCAGAGCCTGGAGAAAACGGCACGCAAAAGCGGGAGTATCCGAGCGCGGTAAAAGCGGGTATCATCGCCGAGTGCCGGGCGAAATCGCGAGTAGCTACGAGTAGTCCGCTTAGCGTGTCTAGGTGAAAGCCAAAACCAACGCCAGAAGCCCGCATGCAGAAAGCGCTGGTCGCACCTTCAAACAAGCGCTCAACCAGCTGAGACGGATTTATAGGCTGCGAAATCAGCATTCGGCAAAAGGAATTCTTAAATAAATATCGGCGGCGGGCATTTTACGGCGAGCGATTTGTCCTGAAATATTGAGGAGAACTGCCTCCGTCTTTTCACTTCTGCCGCACCAGTAATGTCGAGACGCCAAACATCGTCTGGGCCAGCGCCAAAAACCGCTGAACCGCCGTCCAGCTGCCTGTCTGGACTGGCAGCGACGCCAGCTGACGACCAAATTTCCGCTCTTTGGCGTCACCAATTTCCGCGGCATCAACCACCAGTTCGGCATGCTGCGCTACGACCGCTCGCGCCACGTTTACATCATCGGCCAGACGGGAGCAGGCAAGTCTGGGTTGCTCGAATTATTCGCGCTCAGCGATATTTTTCACAATCAAGGCTACGCCATCATCGACCCGCACGGCGACTTCGCCATCAACAACATGAAATTCATCCCCGGCTCACGCCTGAACGACGTCGTCTGTTTCAGCCCAGCCGACACCGCCTATCCGCTCGGTTTTAACCCACTAGAGGTCCTATCCGAACCAAAAACCAACATTTCATCAGAGGTCATCGGCGTTCTTGAAGCGCATGTTCTGGCGAAAGTTGGGGGCCGCGACTAGAGTACATCTTGCGCTACACCATCCTGGCGCTGCTCGACCGGCCAGAAACGACCATGCTCGACATCACCCGCATGCTGACTGATAAAAACCTTCCGCAAAGAAACGCTGGGCATTGCCGCGACACCGTGTATCTGCAGATTCTGGAACGTTGAATTCGCCAGCTGGAACGACAAGTTCGTCGCCGAGGCTGTCGCGCCAGTCCTCAACAAGGTCGGCGCTACACGCCAATCCCATCATCCGCAACATCATCGGTCAGTCCAAATCACCTCAATATCCGCCAGATCATGGACGAGGCAGAATTCTCATCGTTAATCTGTCAAAGTCTCATCGGCGAAGACAACGCTGCCATCCTGCGGCTCGTTCCTGGTCACCAAGATCCAGCTGGCCGCCATGAGCACGCTCTGACATCCCAGACATCCGCGACCGCCGTCCATTCTATCTTTACGTCGACGAGTTCCAGAACTGCCCACCGACTCATTTGCCACTATCCTGTCCGAAGCCCGCAAAGTGCGGGCCTCAATCGACCGTCGCCAACAGTACATCTCCGCAGATGAACGAAACCGTGCGCGACGCGGTGTTTGGCAAAGTCGGTACCATGATCTCGTTCCGCGTGTTCTGCCGACGACGCACCAATCCTCGCCAAGCAATTTGAGCCAAACTTTCGAAAGCCGTCGACCTCTTGCAGATGCATAATCAGCAAACTTCGTCATCAACATGGTCATCGAGAGAGAAGACCCCAGCCTTTCTCCGCACGTTGGAACTCCCGCCAAAGCCAAGCTGATGACTTTGCCCGCACATGACATTTCATGGCGGCCGTACTGACGAAATAGGGGAAGACGTCGAGGCGAGAAGATAAACGCCGCCATTATGCCGGAATCATGCCCATCAGCCAGGCCCAATGCCGCGCCGCAAGCCGTCACTGCAGCTCGCGGTAAGCCCAGCCTGTTAAAAGAGGCCGCTGGTCAACCAGCTCAAAACCACCGCTGCCGCCAACGCCCAGCCGACTACGCCGCAAACCGCCACGAACAGCGGCGCGAAGTTATCCTGCAAATCCGCGTGGCACACACGCTTCGATAAACCAGCAGATCCAACCGACTTCCGGCCGCCGCTACCACGCCTACGGCGGCGAAAGGCGAAGAGAAGAGTACACCAGACATAGCAACAGAGAGGTGAGTTCACGATAGAATAGATAATCTTTTGATCGAAATAACACCTGGTAAACAGTGCATCTCGCATAAAAATGAAGTGAAAACTAATTCAAATCCTTAGGCTTTATTGACAGTGTACTAAATTTACGATTCTGAGATCTAACTGGGACCGTATGCATCTACGTTCACTTTTGACCGACCGCGTGGTGTGCGATAGTGGTCGGCGTGCACGCTGTTGGTTCTGGGCAGCCAGCAATACGCCGTCCTTTATGTATATATGATAGCTCGACTGGCAATTCTATATTATTAAACCATCTCCGAGGAATATGGGTAAAAACGAGGCAAAGAAATCTGGATTAGTCACAGCAGGATTAGTGATAGGTATTATCGGACTAAGCATTATCAGCGGTACCAATTATTAACAACGCTGCTGCAATCCTCAGTTGCGCCTCCGCACCATAATTTCTTTGGTATTATTGGTGATTGCTGGCGGCAAGAAACGCGATGGCAATGAGTCGCGGAATGCTCAGTCGCTGTTTTAATTATAGGCGTGGTCCGTATTGGTATAGTGTTAGCCAGCCAAAAGGCAATGTACGGTAAAGCGCCAAACGACGCCGACCAAATCTATCCAGGATTCAGTAGACGCATCAAGCGGCAAAAAGACCGACGAAATTGCTCAAAACGATGTTAACGGTGAGAGTTGGTAAATTCTCAGCGATAGCCGATGAGTATGGCGTTAACAATAAACCGTTGGAACGTTAAAGTTACAACAAACGACAACGGAGACAAAATCCTTATACCGTGAGATAGCGAGCTGCAGACGCTGAGCGGCACGCGACTCGCAGAGAGACACAATTTATGCAAACGATCTAGGCAATGCTGGTTCAGTATGAAGCATTCAAGTATGTCGAGGTCTGAGTAGTAGATAGCCTAAAAACCGCAACATTCAAGGTTTATTCTGTTGGTCAAAGCTATATGAAGCACAGGTCAACTAAAGCCAGCTTTAAAACTGGCTTGGTTAGCTTCTTGCACTAAATGTTATTTATGTTTATCACAAGCTGTGCCATCGCCATCCCCGTCAAGGTGGGACGAGATACCCCGGTCGCCGCGGCGCATATGACTATAGCCGGCAGCACGCGCACTCACCCAGCCGCGAAAACTCACCCCTGCTGGAAATCCGGCTGCGACGACGTAGAGCTCGACCATGGCGTTGACGTGCGCACGCCGCAGCAGACGCGCTCTCTCCGTCTTTTTCTCTTCACGCTTCTGCTTTTGAACCTTCTCGACGCCAGCTCTTTTTCTTCCCTGCTTGGCTTTTCTCAATTTGGCAATACGTTCAAGGAGAATGGCGTACGTTTGCCGTCTGTGCACTTCTACCAATATCTGATTTTGGCACGAGACATATTGTCATCACCGATTGTTCTTCTGGCTTTTGAGCGATTCCTCGGCGCGCTTGAGAGACTTTTCTCAGCTCTTGCTTTGTCATAATCAGCTTTTGTCTGACGATGAATCTCATGGTCTTATCGCGCGACGCTTCGCTGCATCATCAACAGAGACAGAAATATCACCATCGCCCTCTGTGATGTCTTTTAATTTCGCCATGATACTACCAGCTGAGTCTCACGATCATGCAGACCTCAATTTTATTTTTCCGATATACTGCCACAGCGAACGAGCGATGCCCGATATTTTTAGCAAAGATTTCACGCCTCATTCGTATGACATCAAGTTTAATATTATCGTCCGCGTCCGGAAATGTCGATAGGGACGTTGTCAATTTTCAAGACTAAACCTGAATCTGCGAATCTATTGATTTTGATGATGCGCAAATTGCAACAATTACGCCGCCAAAATCATCCAGCCTCGCTTACGTTTCTTGAGCGTGAAAGACATTCTTCTTGCTCTCTTTGACTTTGTTGCTGTGTTTGTCCAAAATTTTTCTACCATTGCTATTCTCCTAGATATCTTTTAATTAATTTAACTATCCAATCCGCTTATAAACATATCACAACATACCCTCAGACAACAATATAGCTTGGCTTCTAAAAGAAATGCACCTCCATTTATCAAACAACTGTCCTTCTAAGCAATTGAACCATGAGACACCATCACCACGTCTGCGAACAAGATAGAGGCACGACGATACCTCATAGAAAGATCATGCCATACTTACACTAATGGAAGTACTATTTGTCATAATCATACTGCCTTAGCAGCGATCGGAGTAAAACAAATAACAATATCGCCACCAAAGAGAGACATACGTAACATACGCTGGCTAGCCTATCGCAATGACCATCGGCACGAGCTAACATTCTATAAAAGCCAGCTTGAAGCAATAATGAAAGCGGCTGCGTAATCATCCCGCAAGCTCACTTTGGAAAGCATGTTTTGAGGATCAAGGTTTACGGACAGATCTGGAGCAGGGAGCATTTTCAAGAAATCAACGCAAAGTCGGTAGATTTTCTTATTTTGCACCAATGATGTGAGCCGCTCCTAGCTATCTGAGACTGACGACAACACCCATGATCAAGTCCTGACCGCCAAAAAGCGCGACGTCGTTAACTCAATTATAAGCGATGCAAATATGCCCCTGCTTACGGTTTAAAGGCGGGTGGAGTGGAATAGTGAAATCATCAAGCAGAAGTCGCCATTATGTAAGAATCAACGGCGAAACCGCCAAGACAAAAGCGAACTAATTATCCGCCCAGGTTTCTCAAAGTCATGCCAGAATAGTTATCCTTGATTGCCAACATTTCATGAATTCTTAAAACACTGCAGCAGCGATCAAGCTAAACCATAATCAATAACACAAATTAGCGCGCTAAAAGCGCCATCCCCCGCGCAATAGCAATAAAACATGGAACATGGCAAACATAGATTTAAGACTTCATAAATAACCGACAACAGACCCAAACAGGGCGGTAGCATAATTATCCGCGCCGATATCTCCAAAGTTTACAAACGCCATTATCTTGAAAAAGACGATGGAGTAATCTGTTTTGTAGATAGTTTTTTAATGTCGCACAATATACCTTTTACAGACAATAATACGTTCAACCGGATGAATGAAATATACCCAAAATAAACCAGCTTCCTCCATTTATCGTTTTCACCGCCAATACCTGGCAAGGGCAACCTTAACACTGCCAGACTAAACTTCTAAGATTATTCTAAACTTTTACACGTATTCATTTACGTGGGCGAACCAATTCGTGTTCCACGCAGACCCGCAGCCGTTAAACCGACCAGCACCCTAAAACCCGCCGGCGCACATGCTTTGTTGGCGTTTTACAACCAAACTGCGTACGTAAACATCATCGTGTGCAAGCTTTGGACCAAAGTTTTCCACCACGCCGCCAAATCGGCAACCAATCCACGCATTTGACTTTCTTAATTTATTCCCCGCTCCCCTAATTCCACCAATAATATTTGACTTTTTTAGCATTTAGGTAATAATATATAGTTTTCGTTTTTGCAGCCTCCCAAAAAGACAAAAAAGAAGACAATATCTTAAATAGGCAACCACCCGCCCCTGTTAATTAAACTGCTAATCACCCTGTTGGCTATCTAGCAAAATGACCGCTGATCTCTCTGACGTCAATATGTGCTGGCGTTATCCCTGCCCATCAGATGTTTTGTAGTAATAATCGCCTGCTTGACGCCGCGACTCAGCTGCCCTATCACCGTCATTCGTATATAATAATCCTGCCATCAACGCCGACAAACCCTGGCGCACCGTGCCAGCTGGCAGTATTGCCTCGATACTTTGCAGGTTATTTTGGATAAACAAAGACACCGCCACCGCCCCTAAAACTTTTAAAATTACCCAGTTAACTGACCTCTTGGCCGCTTTTAGCAGGGATACCGCTTTCATCTTTAACAGCTACCGTCAGCGCGTCGAAAATAATTGCTTCAACGTCACGCCGCTTTCATCGACAAATACACTTTACTACCAGACGACCACTGAGCAACTGGCTGGCGAAATTACGAATTTATGATGATGGTAGATTCGCCCTCGGTCCAGATCGTTTTACCTCGGGCTTGCTGTAAAAAAGTTTATCAAACTGTGAGTCAAAAATCGGAATCTTTTCAGCTGGACGCGACGCATAATAGTCGTTAAGTTTTAATATATTTGGCGGCATTACCAGAGCTACGGGTCAGGAGTTTGAACTTCCAAATATTAATCGTCCAGTTGAGACAGCAGATATAACACAATTCCAAACCGCATACCGCGCCGAAAAACGCCGGCGGCTTTGCGCCCTTTTAATCCAAGCCGGTGCGCCTCAACCGCTGGATATTTCCATCAGCGAAACTGTCTGGCGGCTGTTCGGCATTCGAGAATTTGCGCCGGTATGATTACGCTGGTATATCATCGCCGTTCAAACCTGGCGCCTCGCAGCAATCTCGCGGCGCGTCGGCTTAGGTTCTTTCTTTTCAGAAGAAGCCAATTTCATTTACGCCTTCTGCCCTGCCAGCGAATTGTAGTTAATATCATACTTTGACATATCGCGAGCAGCGTTCAGCTTGCTGGGTGCCAAATTATTGCTGGGCGCACAGGGAATTTTCTGGAGACCGCAGCAAAGCCGATGATTTTCTTTACTTAAAATCTGGCTGTCGTCATCCAGCTGCGATACTCTGTCACAATCACACGCCGCCAGCGACTCTTGATACTGTAACACGCTTTAACTGATGTCCAATGCCGTCAGCCATGCGCGTTTGGAATAATGATAGTCCGGTTTGTGCGCCGCCAGCTCAACAACGTCGTCGCACTGGTCACTACCAAATCAGCGCCGCAAAACTTCCGCCATACCGTCATGGACGAAAGCCTGCGAACGCCAGCCGTCGCACTCGCGACTTCGCCAATTTGCTCATATTGCAAATTGCCAGAAATTAAAACACCGATGATTCAACCAGCAAATCACTCCCGAACCGCAACCACCGCCTCATTTATCTATGGCTGCACCCAAACCGCCGCGGTAATCACCACAGGCAGCCGATTCGGATCAAATTGCAGCTTAGTTTCAATTGGCGGCACTCCTCGATCCGTATACGACTTGAACTCCGCAACCAGAATACCGACATACCAAGCTTTTTCAAAGCGGATGGTGCCGCCAATATTTAAGCGGCGCGCCCGTACTTAATCCGCCTTAGCGAATGGGCTTAACAATAGTGGTTAATCCCGGATGAGCATCAGAATCGTGCCGCAGCACCAGCATGCGGGTACGGCAACCCGCGCCGCGCTGGCCAGCCGGCAAGCAAACGCATAACCGCCGCTTAATAAAATCGCATCCGGCCGCCGATCAACAGCGACAAAAGCTTTGGCAAACGATAACCACTACCAAAAGGCATCGCGGACGTTTGTAGCAAGATTGACGGACGAAAATGAGGCTTCAATTAACTTTTACCATGAAATAACGCCGCAATTTTCAGCAATAATCAGCTCAACCGGAATAGATCTCGTCAAAATTTGCCCTACAAAAAATTCCGCGAGGCGCGGGCGCCAAATTTCGATCTTTCAAAACCGCAGCTCGCGGTCCGCTGATTTTTTCAACTCTAAATACGGCTACACTGGCGCAACGGTAATCACGCCGAACCGCCGCCGACCAGCCGTTCTTACGCCGCTTCCCTCCTCTAATGGTTTTTTATGCCAGTGTGTATCTGAAATCTGAAAAGCTAACCCAAAGCGCCGCGGCAATAAACATCGTACTAAGGCCTGCCATGTCAACAGCGGCAGGATTCCCGAATGGCAGCGCCACGCCAGTCCTCGCGGCGATATTCATAATAACATGCGACGCTGCCCAGCCGAATACGCCGACGCAGCCAGCCGCAGCCACGCTAATCCGGCGGCAATCTGGCAGACACGCGCAAAATTGACAATAGCAGCGCCGTAAGCGCTAAAATCGCCCATCAAGCCAGAAAACCAGGCGTTTCGCCATCACCGCGAAAATCCGGGTCGTGTCGCCTCGGGCAGATAACCAGTCGCCTGCACGCTCTTGCCAATCCCACAGGCCCAGTGGCCGCGAGACCAATCGCAATCCCGCGCCTGCTGAATATATGATAATCGCCGTCACATCCTGGCTGGCTGGCTGTCGCCCTAAGAACAGTACTACGCGCTCAATCCGGTGCGGCGACATGGCAATCATCAGCGCACGCCAGGATTATTACCGCGCCCAGCACCTTGGCGATGATCTCCATTCATCCAGACGCCACCAGCATTTACCGCCAATAATCGCCACCAGCGACATACCAGTCCCCAAATCCTTTGCAAAAGACACCACGATGATTGTGAAATCCCTGCCAATACCACTTCCACCGGCACCAGCATTTCACCACGTAGTCGTTAATTTTCTACTCCTGTTTGACACGTTTGCTTAAAAACCCCGCCAGAAACACCAGCACGCCGTATTTAACGGCTCCGACGGCTGAACTGCCCTAATAGTACCCCAAATAAAACCGGCGGTAAGCCCCGTTCCGTGTCTTTGCAACGGTGGCAGATGGGCTAACCCGCAGTACCAACGCGCATAAACCAACCCTGTGAAAAAATCATTTCGCGTGCTTATTAAACCACTTCCAATGGCAGCAGCGCGCAGGCGTGCTAAACTGCGTGCCATCAATAACCTTCTTCTTTCTTATTAAAGAAAAAAGTTACTATCCGCATAATGCGTACCGTATGCATGTTTACGCACATTTGCCCGCGCTGCGAGCTAAAGCACTGCCGGCTCACATGACCACCAGCCCAACATTGGCAGCAGCCCATATACAGGCAATCTGATACATCGGTCGATGGCGGCGAACCGGCTGCTGCTGGCGTTGCGCCTTAAGGCAGCTAAACTACGCAATATGACCCCCTGCAAAAGCCAGCATCACTCCGATAAACGCCATCGCAGCGTTACCCAAAACCGCATCGTCACCTTGGTTTCCGGTAGTAATTGCCTCAAATGATGATTGGCGCGCCGATAAGAAAATCTTGCGCTTAAAGAATTTTTTTACTAAAAATCACCATCGTGGAGCCCGCCTCAATCACAAAATAACAGCCCAGTGCAGTAGCATTGGCAACAGCGAATCCCGTCAGCGCCGCCACCGCCCTAAACTAACGCCATAAGCAAAAGACTTGCCAGCATCCGGCCACGCGAAAAACCGCGCTGGATAAATATTAAACCACCAAGATAGCTCGAGTAGCACGCCGACCGACCACCGGCGAAGCCGAAACCCACGCCAGCCAATACCTGCTGCTGCAACAGGCAATCACGAACGCGCCAGGCAAACTGGCGCTCGGGGACCGCCAGCCAGCCCGTCCATGCCGCTCCAGAAATATTGACCGCGTGCCGAAGTTGCCACCACCGCAAATGCAAACGACGGGATGATCCAGCCAGCCAATACTCACATCTCCCGCAAACGGCACGTGAAACTCATCACGCCCTGTTGGCGAAGAAAAACCAGCTCAGAACTACGCCAGCCGGCGTAATTAGCGCAAATTTTGCCGGACTGCCAAAGCCCGCCGCGCCGCCGCCTGTACACCGCGAATATTCGGTAATATCGCCGATCCGACCATGCCGCGCCGCCGCCCGACGGCGCACCGGCGACTGCGCATCTGCGCCCGGTCAGAAGTGCGAAAAAGGTCGTGGCAAAAATCGCGATCGCCGAGTCGCGCCCATGCCATTGTCGGAATATTACGCTGCAATTTTCGCCGCTTGGAATTTGGCAAAAATCTTTCAATTTTTACCGTCGGTACTCTCACGAGCGCTATGCCGCTTCCAAAACCGATATCGGTGAGCAGCACGTAAATCGGCGTCGGGGAACGTCATGCGACCAAAACGCCCCGACGCTGAGTAAAAGTACGTGCGTTAATTCGTCGGTCGTTGTTTGGCATAGCGGTTGCCGCGAGTTATCGCTTCGGTGCTAATTTCATATAATCAATCATCCAGTGCGGAATGTCCGTGAGAAAATCGGGCCGGCGTGGTAGCCGTTCCGCTGCAGGTTAATTCCTCTGCCCGGCGCCGCCGCGCGTACCATTATGGCATATTCCGCGCCTGTGCGCCACCGCCATGCCGATATGGGTCGCGATTGTCTCGACTTTGTGAATAGTGTCCATAACAACGCTTCCCACGATGTTCGGTCTTACCGCCAGTTTCATATCGAGCTTATCGTTCATACCGACGAAAAACGATGAACCGCGCGCCGTCGCTTCGCATGCTGCGCATGTTGCGCGAGCATTCGAGCGCGACCGTCTGGCGCTAACGCCTTGTCTCGGACGGATGTAATTTTACCGTTTTATCCACGCGACCGCCAATAATCGCCGGCCTATGGTATTGCCGCCGTGACTGGTCGACGACGCAGCCGCCACCTGCACCATGTGTTAAGTGGGATGACCTCTGCCCGTGCGTCATCGCCAGACCAGCCGGACTTCAGACCCTCACGCTATCCGGCGAGATAAAGCCTGACCTGCTGCCTCGTTCCAGTTCCAATTCCCGGTGACTTGCCCGAATCCGACCGATCACGTAGTAATAGTCGTTACAGCGTCTGGCGCGCCCAGCAAATTGATTGCGATCCGTATAAAACCTCCGCACTGCCGTAAGTACCCACATTCAACAGGTATTAAACGCTCCCTGGTCGATATCGGACCATTCAAACCCGCAGCCTGCGCATAGTCCTGTCAACCGCATAGCCACAATCAGTGTGTATAGACGGTTGACGGCGTAACCCGCACTTGTCGATCGCCGCAGCAAACTAAACGACTTAATAATCGACCTTCGGCTCAAACGGTACATCGTAACATTATTCACAAAACCGCGTTAGTTTGCGGCATTCCAACTGGATTATGAGACGGATAATTAACGCCATCGCTAAAACTCCGACCGTTATTCCGGATTCCCTTAACGATAACGCTTCGCTGCGGTGGCGTGCGCTGCCCTCGACGCCAGTTTTTCAGCCGCAAACTCCGGTGTAACTCTGAGATATTCCGATCGACCGTCAAAGCAAGATTCTCACCTTCGCTTCAATCCGGGCGTATCGCTTGCCGCACTGTCGGCGGCGCGTTCCTGACGTCGGTCACTGCCTGCAATAAACCGTTCTGCGCTGAGCGCTTTTCGAGCGCGCCCTCCACGCATCGGCATTGTCGGTCGCCAGCCGCAGTGGCGAAACCCAGTACATGCGCACCTACGCCATTCTCCTGGATAATCGCGAGATCGACCCACCTGTTGATACAGCGTACTGCAAAATTCTTATTCCTCAATTTTCGGCTTGCGTTCACGAGGTATTCCTAGCCAAAGGAAACCTCGCAGCGAGACTGTGTTCAAGCTTAGCCTCGGCTTTTGATGAACCATCTCTCCGCCGGCGATTTGCTTTCCAGGCTAGTAATAATTTGCACCGCTCGCCATCGCGTCCACCGCCTGCGGATCGCCATGATACCGTATAAATCCCATCCGATCAGCACTACCGGAGCCAACGCGCTAACGCGTCCATCATATGAATCTTACCGCGCTCTGCTGTACAAATTGCCGCTGCTGAGCTGGCGAGCCAGCTCGGTGCACTGCCATGCTGCAAAATCTGCCGTATAAACGCCTTAACACAAAAGCCGCCATCGCCAAGAGTAAAACGATGGCCAGCCAGCCGGTTACTGAATGCTTAAGCCGCTGCAGATCGCTCTGGCTAGTATGTCGTTTCAGGCACCACCGCGCGTAGCTAGCTCGGTCGATGTCATGGCCGCCGCGACATTGCTATTCTTCATAGCCCTCTCTGGCGATGTCAGCCGCGCATTTGCACTTCAATTCTGATTTTTAGCGCGCTCAATTCATTTATCTGCGAATCTAAATCGCGCGCCTCGTGGCCGCAGGCTGTGGTTTTAGTGCCTGAGTCAAATAAATCAAGCGAGCCCAGTACTGCAATCGTCCAGCGCAACGAAGAGCACTGTATGAGCGACAGGACCAAAGATTTGACCCGAGATTGGAAACGTGTTGAGTTCGGGTTGCGCCGCATCTGGACGCCTGAACGTCGCGGAGTACCGTGTGGTGGTTGTCATTGCTTCTATTCTTATTTTGTTGCATAATTTTATTAGGAAAGCCAGCCCGCCCTGTTGGCATGTTAGACGGCATGTTCCAGAGTCAAGTGTATATTCGGAATACGCGCTGTTGTTAGCCGCGGCGTACCACCGCTGAAGGGGTCTCAGCACTACTTCTGCGTCCTGGGAACGCAGCCTTTTGATGTGGATTGGCATGGTGTCGCCCTCCTTTTGTTTTTATGTTTTTACGGCGTAGCGAGCTGACTTCGACTGCGCGGAGTTGTGAACATCTTCTGTTCCAGACACCGGTTTCTTCTCCGGGACGATCAGCTCGGCCTCGTAGCCAGCGGCTGCTGCTCCCAAATATCGCTTGACCGATCGATCCTCCAGACTATGAAAACTAATTATCGACTCGCCCGCCCCTGTTAAGAGAGGCGCGGCAGCAACGGCAATAGTTCTTCAACCAGCCGAAGTTCGTGATTGACTTCAATGCGCGGTGCCTGAAAAGTGCGAGTCGCCGGATGATGTTTCATCCCGCCGCGACCGACGGTGTGTGATCAGATCAGCCAGCTCGGTCGTTCCCCGAATCGGCCTGGCGCTCACAATGCCGTGCAATTCGCCTGGCCCGCCAGGACTTTCCTCGCCGTACCGGTCATCAGCGCGTCAGCTCATCAACCGAATACCAATTGACGATATCCGCTGCCGTCATTTTCCGATCGATTATCCATCCGCATATCAGCGGACCCGATCAGACCGAAACGAAAAACCTCTCTCTGCTCTGTCAAGCTGGTGACAACACCCCAGATCAAAATCACGTCAAATGTACGTCCCTGTGACCAAATCCTGCGCTGCGCTCACAAAATCTTTGTGAATTAGCGTCGCACCCTACAGCCAAATCGCCCAGCGTGTTAATCGCGTTATCATCGCGGTCCAGCAGCACTGCGCCCAAGTAATTATCCGTTCTCGTGAGAGAATTCCCCTGGCGGTAGCCGCCATAGCCAGCCGTCAGGTCAAGATAACTCGCCTTTTAGCTGGCCACCAACCTATCAGGTCACCTCCAGGAGTACAGAACATGAATCAGTTCCGCTCACTCGAAGCGCCTCCGACTGTGGTGGATGTTCTAATGCTCATCATTGCTTTTGTTAGCAGTCAGTCAGGTGCCGATCCGAATTTATCTCCGTACAGCGATTGCAGCCCAAGCGACGAGTCGCCTGGCGCGTAAAGAGGGTAAATCTCGACAAATCGCCGGCTGACATCTGACATATGAATGCTCGAGATCACCCTAACTGGATATTTAATTCTGGCTGTTTTGTATTTGTGTTTTGTTTTGTTTTTGTTGTCTAAGAGTGGAAAATGTGATGATTGTCAGTGACAACCATAGTTTCCAAAAGAGACTTATGTGTGAGGTGGAGTTTTGGGAGGTGTTTTGAGGAAAAGACGTTCGCCGTTTTTATCGTGGAGCAAATTGCCACCTGCCATCTTCTAAATCCAGATAGTTGATCTCGAGAGTTTTCAAATTGTTAAAGAGTACTGAGCTCAGCTAAATCAATCGCATTTCTCAGCCCGCCATCAGCCGAAAATACGCGCCCGCCCGCACCGCCACGACTTCCCGGTCAATACCGGCATGGTCGGTAGATGCTGCTCAATCGTCCTCGCCCCTGTTTGGTCGAGCGCCGAGGCGGTTTTACCGCAGCGAAACTTGACGTTCAGGTCGAGCGCGCGCTCATCCAAATGCGGTCAGTGCGCCCTCCCGTCGATCCCAGACTTGCTGCGGATACAAGTGAAGATAGTTGCCAAACCCGCGGTCCAGCACGACGCGGACGCAAAACTCCGCCCTGAGCTCGGCCGGGATCGTCAAAGCGCCGCTGTCGTCAACCTCCGCTCAAAAGTAATCTGTCTGCGTCGTCCTTCCTCCGTGGTAGATTAGTTGGACTTTTCTGAAGTGGATGTTTGTTTTGTTGGTGTTTGCCATCCAGCTTTCGCTTCCACTGACTCTTTCTCTGCTACTACCCACAACTACCCACACCACGGCCCTTTACCCTTTTTGCCATTTCCTGCAAACTACTTTCCCAAAACTTTTCACGGTTTTGTGGAAAAGTCTGGTAATCTGTTATATTTCGCCTGAGACGCTTCAATTGGCTGTATAATGTATCCATACTGACTCTGACTGCCTGTCCTCCTGGTGCCTTCTTCGATCTTCATTGGCACAACAGGGCGAACGGCGACTCCCGAGTTGCCTACGACATCTCGCCATTGACCGGCTGTCTAACTTCTCTGGGTGAGCTCAAAGAGATAAAACCATAAGTCACGCTATTGATGCTTTCATGGCACCTTCAGCACTCTTTTCCCAACATAGCAACAGCCACACCTAAAAGCTCGATCGACGCCTCTTTAAATGCCAAATCCCTCTTCCGAAATTCCACTCGCTTCATTTTCCTCTGTCGGGAAGTCATTAATATCGCTAAACTTACTTTACCGACCAGTCTTGTGCTTTCAAAATAGTATCACCCCTGCTGCCGTCTTGTCGTTTTCGTTCCTCCGACTTCCTGTAAAACGCAATGAGGATCTCTCACTGATAATTTTCCTGTCTTTTGTCTCGCACATAGCTTGCTGCGAGGGCAAGCGTGTCGTATCATCATCATCGAGATGAGATGCAACGCTTAAAACCGCTACCCTCAATTGCTTGTCTCTCAAAAGGCAAAGTCTTCCTTGAGCATCACATATAAACTACACTCTCGTCAGCTTTCCAGCAACCGCTGACTATCCCTAAATACAGCACATAGCGTCTTTAGTTGATCGCTCGTCTCTTTTAGCTGTTCGCTTTTGGTCTTTGACCTTTGGAAGAGTCACCGAGAGCTCTACATATTTGCTGTCTTCTCTGCTTTGCGGTCCCTGATCGAGTCTGAGTCATCTGAAACTCCAACACCTCTACTGCTCCTCCACCAAACTTATTCAATAACGGGTTGTTGTTATAATCCCTATATTTTTCAGATTGTCAAAGCTTGCATGGCGTACTGATCTGAAGTATCATAAGAAGAAATTTTATTGCACACGGTCAATCAACCATCCTCGCTGACCGTCGGCGCGGCGTGCGCGCCGTACCATCTTTTATCGCATGATGTCCTATAAACTCCGCTACGGTTTCACTGATAGTATCCTAATTTCTTGATTATCGCCGTTTTCTCGATAATCCTGTTGCGTTTTCCACAATTCCTTCAACGATAAGCGCCGCCAGACCAGCCTTCATCACGCGGTATGCGGAGTTTGTTTGTCGCTAATATCTTATCAACGTGCATCTGGGCTATATGACCGCACAAATTTATAACAGCAATATCGTCTTGTGTCCGAAATTCTTGGCGAAAACGCGCTCCGCGCAGGACAGCTTGTCGTCTATTATTCTCATCAAACGGCCAACCTTTCATCTGCAAACTTCCGTCTATAACGGCAAACGACCGCCACATACCATCCTCCAAGCCCGCTTCTACCATCAAGATCCAAAACGTAGCTCGACGGCTCTCCCGCTTCAGTTGCACCAGAAAATCGTATCAGCATCCGATTGCCAATCCCTGCGAGGCCCATTGTGCGGCAGCACCGCGGCCTGATCTCTAATCTTTGCAAGAGTCTTTTTGCGCTAATCCAGCAGAAAATCGCGGATAAAAATCCAGACAGAAACTTTTGCGGTAACTCCTCCATATTTTCATGGTATGCCTGCGCCGCTTCCCTTGCCTTTTCCTTGCATCAGTCTACGCCTACACTGGCGAGCTCTCGGCATGTAGCAAACCATCTCTGTCCTCCATCCTTGCTACGTACGGACGTGCGATCTTGTTCCCGAGGCATATACATCTCTCTCCTCTTGGTTCGAATTCTCCTTTTTCTCTACCTTCGGCGTGCCTTTGAGCATTCTCCAGCGCTCCACTTCTCAGAAATCGTAGTCAACAGAAGAATGAGCAGTGATATGGGCTCGTTCAGTTTGCATGTGAGAATCGTGTGCGAGAAGCTGCGCTCTAACAGGAATCTCACCCACATCGCCATCAGCTCGTCGACCAGAAGAGTCCATGTGCATGTATCTTTGCTGCAAATTTAGCCTGCAATAACTTGCATTTCAGATTTGATGCTTCTATTTCGGGATATTTGATCCAACTGGCAGATGATAAAGCTTATCTCTCTCTAGCTGCGAGCCGCTAATGGTCAATCATCCAGTAGCACAACTCGCAAATTTCTGCGCATCCTTCAGCGATATCTTATCCTGAGATCCAACGATAATCCCTATCAGCATGTTTTCCCGTCTTCTTCGGTGCGATTGGCTGAAGCCATATTTATCTAATAATGACATTCTTATCTCTTTCTCTGAGTTCTGTAGTTTTAGACCTGTCCAACGATAACACAAATTTACGTCAAATCGTATTTGCCTCAAGAGCTGCTGTCCAGCTGACAGCGATACCAGCCGCTGCTTCTTCCAGCCGTTACTCGTAATAAATGTCCAAATTTTGCAGCGCATGGATTTAGCTTCATTTGCATACTGTTTACCGTTTAGAAGTTCGACGTAGGCTTAGCCCATCAAGCTGGCGCCAGCGGCGTTTCGTGTTCCGTGATTACTGCCCTCTACACCTCTATACAGATCATCTGGTAGCGAAAAGTTTGTGGGATGCAGCATGTTCTGTGCCTGTGACTAATGCATTACTCCTGTGCTTTAGTATGCCTGCCAGTTGTTCATCTAAACTTGCCGGGCAACCTTGCACCACTCCCACACTCTGACTCTGGCGATCCAACCTTAGCCTCTTCAGGGCTAGACTGTTCAGATCGCTCGCTCAGCAGAGATGATCGACTCCTGAGAAACTTTGCGGAAGCGAGGCTATGTAGTTGTCGACATGCGAACCACCCAGTAGCCTCTATAATCTGGCCCGGCGTCCGAATCACTTTCGGAGATTGTCGCTGCGTTCTCTCCTGTGCGAGAGAAATGTTGTGCTCAGAACTTCTCTCCTCCATGAGTACCTTTGGTCCTGGAGTTTTCTGCTAACTGCAAAGACTACACTGATCCGCGACGATTATTTACAAGTATCGAGGTTCGCGTCTTGCGTGGTAATCTCTTGCATGGTGGCCTCCTGCGGATCATCTGCGACCGAATTTCGATTTCTGCCACACTCGGCTGTAATCCCTCCATCGCTGGCCTTGTGTTATGGCACGATATGTCAAATTCATCTTCAGACGAGATTACCATGCATGACATATCAAACGGAGCCAGATTAACATCCGCCGAAGCGTCGACTCATCACCTGCATAGCGCAAATGCATCACTCGCACTGGCTATATCGCCATAGTATCTCGTCATAAACGCTTCCGTCGTCGTCGGATCTCGATCTGGTTCTGTCCTAAAACTACCCCCATTATTTCCCTACTCTGTTGCTCGTCTCTCTCCTCTCGCCATGAATATGTTATTTCCATACCTCGTTAATGCCATTACATCTGACCTGTGACGTATCTTCGTCTTCAGTCCTCGAAATTATAATTTTACCATCTTCGCTTATATAAGCACGTGTCATCCAGCCAGACCGACGCTCTTAACGGTAGTAGGTACTGCTGAAAAATTGCTGATGCTGCGCCTTGTCGCCGTTGTGGTCCTCTCATCAATCGCTAGCAGGTTGAATCCATTTTCTCGTCTAAGCGGATGGCATGATAAGTCGTATCAGGAATTTCGGGTTCGCGCACGCATAAGACCCATCATGCCTGCTACCGCCATTCGTCGGGATCAGATTTTGCCCGATTTCTGCAAAGCGACGCCGTAAGCCCCTTCGCCGCTACCGGTGACCAAACAAAACGCTCTGCTAAACGTGTGCGCTGTCTGCCAGCAGCACGTCTTTCCTACCGCAGATAACATGTCGGTATGATTTATCTCAGCAGCTAGGACGTCGCTGGTCTTTTATATTGCGAAGCTACGCTGTACCATCGCGTGCGCGTCCTGTGGCTCCTCCTGGCCAGTTATCTCGTTTACGGATTGCCCGAATTCTGTACTGCAGTCTCTAATCATGCGGCGTGCACTCGTCGAACTTCTGTGGACTCCAGTCAGAAAATGCGTTATCCCCAACTCTTTGCCCAGCGTGTTAAGCATTGTCCTGTCCAATCCTGCTTTTGGATAGTTCGGACGTAATCTGTTTGTATCTGTCCAACCTGCTGACTGGCCTATGTTTATCGAGAGAGGACGAATCAACCGCACCTACCCGTACCGCAAATGTACATTATGAGGGTCCACGTCTGCAGACGTCCTCAGTAACTGCTCTGTACTCCGTCGCACCGTCCGTAGACATCGGTGTTCATCTTGTCGCTATCGCCATCGTACAGCTCTGTCTCTTTCATACAGTATTTGATGATCGCCCGATGCAAAGCTCCTTTTCTCTATCGCCTGCTCGGCACTCACGCTGGCAGCGGCTCTGGAAGTCCTTCTCGACCTCTGGCATCCGGTGCGCCAGCGCTCCGGCGAAAACCGCTGATCCGCTAGCCAGGCTGCGTTCGCATCAAACCTCGCCTGCCCCAGCTCGAATTCGCAGCAACCCTCAGCAACCTCGGCCACCTCGTCACAATTCCATCTCAAACTCTTCCAGCTTCTCTCTCTACGTAGCACTAGCTTCGGCGCGTCAGTATATGAGTTACAGCCTCTCGCGCATGTTATAATAGCCGGTTGAAAGAAATCGCCACTATGACTATTATTTTTGAGAAGACGTACTCGAAGCCAACCTGCTCCTGCACGCCAGCGCGAATGCGCACCGTCCGTAGTTTTGGCATATAGCAGGGTATGGCTCTTTCTGAAACGCCGCCAAACATATGCGCATAAAACTGCGGAAATTCAAATGTGTGTAATAATGGACGTCTTTTCTGTCACAGCAACTGCTTTCGATTTCCAATTAAAGCCTCGTCTTTCGCTGCACATCGCTCTCTTATATCAGGCGCAACCTGTGCCAATTTGATTTCTTTCCTGATAATCATTGCCTGCAATGTCTCCTCGCGAAATCAGGATAACTCTTGGGAATAAAATTGCAAAAGCAGTTTAACTATAATGCCATGCCATCAGTCTTGAAACTTTCCACTCTTTCGTCCAATCTTATTAATTTCACTCTGCTGGGTCAATTCGTCAAGTTCCTTCTTCCCCGTGAGAAGTCCTCATTTTCAGAATCGCCGTCGTCACGTATCTGCAGCCCGCGACTCACCATCAGCACTACGCCAGCGGGTCCTTCTCGCCAGCCGAAACACTCAAACCAGCCACGCCTCTCATCCGCCGCAGCCGATGGGGTTTCACGTTCATTTACTGGCTCCTGCTTCTAATAAAGGCACTCCATCGGGCGCAGGAAGAAGCGCCGCTTTTCAAGGTCGCCAGCTTCTGATCCGACCCTCGATCGATCCTTTTATCGGCATTGAGCTGGACCTATCTTTGTCAGCCGCGGCATCAGCTCCTTCTGTCATATTTGTGACTAGCACTACTTGTGTACGTAGTATGCACAAAGATAAATACGTCAAATTACCGTATTGGCGCGATCTGCAGCCATACCTTGCATCCAAAACCGACCATGCGCCCTATCATCATTGCACGAGCCATGGTAACCACGACAGCACAGGTCATCTGAGAACACGAGCAGACAAAGAGTTAGAAAACGAGTAGGCTATATCAATCGGCATATAGTTTTTCGAGCCGTGCTGATCGGCTTACAATATTAGAAACGCCGTGACATGTTCTGCTCATCATTGTAGTAATCCGTCCCGATTCATACAACTTGGCACCCATGTACCTCATAATGCGAAACGCTTTTCCGCACTAAATTCCATCTCTTTTACATAATCAAAGCTTATTAGCAGGCATTTCTATAAAATAAATCTTGACTTATCCACTATTCTGCAAACATCGCACCACGCGTCGCGCCATCAATCAACAGCGCCATTAAATCCGAGCGTAAAGATATACAAAAGCATCCCAGCTCGTAATCTTTTGGGCGCACACGGCCGAGAAATAATCTGTTAAAACCTCTCAGACTAAGCCGTTGATTGGGATCGATTATCGTCGCAGGTGTAAAAACTTTAGCCGAGAAGTCGTTCAACGTGAGTCAACTGTCGAGTCATCGAACATGCGGCAAAATTGAGTTCATATCAGTTACGCCGTCGCGCCAATAGCGTGTGGCGTGATCAATGTAACTTCATCTCATTTTCACCGTACGGCAGCGGAAATCAGCTTCGATTTAACCCAGCACGGATTTTCAGCTGCTGCCATCATGTACCGCCCGCCAGTCGCTCCTGAATCCAAGCATAAACCACTGATATGTCGCCCAATAAGAGCGACGAATGATATATAGATGAAAGATAACCATCGGCACGCTAATCTGAGTTTACAGACGTGCGGGCGCCGCGATCTCTGGTATTACAAAATCACGCCTATACAAAACACCTTCCATTACTAAGGATAATCATGATAAACAATACCCAGCGCCAGCTGGCAAACACTCCCTTAGCTTTTCTTTCGACGCTGACGCTTTGGTAATACCGCCGAAACCACTGGCCGCCAGATTTCGGACGTCGGCGCAAGTATGGGTGAAAAATTCTACTCACTTTGGCATGCACGGTCGTATAGCATTTGAGCGCCCAAAACCTCCTCCGTACGCTTCTTGCAAACTTCACCTTAATCGAGCCTTTCATGACGTGGCAAGCTGACTAAGCTGCTGGATGGTTGCGCCCTGCAAAAACTCCTGTTTGAGAATGTCGTCATCGGCTTTTTCCCACGGCATGTAGGCTTTTGGGATGCGTTTTCGCGCATTTTGGCAATTTTTGCTGCCAGCTGCGGACTGAGATTTCCTGCCTGATTTTTTCGGCGTTGACTGTTTTCGCTTCATATCCTCCAACATCTGGACGATAGTGCTGGCCGCCTCACTACTGCCCGCTGCAACACCTCATCAATTGCCAGAGCGCATCGGTGAAACCTCCAGCGCCTTGCGATTGATGCATACAGATACGTTATCCAAATCTCGCACCCGACTCAGAGCCACATAGACCCATGCCCTCAACAAACGCCTTTCTCAGGTCAATCTTTTAGCCGCGTCCAGCGTCATACCCTGGCTTTTTATGCACGGTGATAGCCCACGCCAGGCGCAGTGGCACCTGCGAGATGCTCGCGCGCTTGCGCTCGCCGTCACGCAGCTCCAGAATCCGGCAGCATCGTCACCCTGCCGGCCGTCACGAAACTCCACAATCGGATAATCCGTCAGCGGCTCAAAATCCACCACCGTACCGATGCTACCGTTGGCGTACAATTTCTGCGGCGAATTTTTCACCGCCATCACCAACGCGCCCAGTTTCAACACGAGTTCACTCGGCGCCAACACCGACCGCTGCGTTCTCGACAGCCACTTTGAACCCAGTCGTCGTCTGCTGATATGTCCGCTCTCGCCCGCCAGCTCCGCCAGCTTCTGGCTATTGATAGCGTCAACATCAACACTGACGGTGTGCAGCTCGGTGATATCGCCGTCGGGCACCTGAACTTCCGTTCGCGCCAGCAACATCTCAGCGTGATGCCGCCTGATGTCGTCATGTCTCAGTGCCGTCAAAATCTCGAGGAGCTGCTCGTCACTCTGCCGATACTGCTGCTCCAGATATAGCACCGCCGGCTGCAACTCCTGCCACGCTTCCGAATACACCACAAAACCGCCGCCCTGCTCGCCCGGACGATTGATCGGCGGTAATTGGAAAAAGTCGCCACTCATCACCAGCTGCACACCAAACGGCTGGTCATTTTCCCGGACACCACGCAGCACCCTGATCGACCATGTCCAGCCGAAAATCATGCAGCATGAAATCTCATCAATCACCAGCACATCAGTCTTCAGTAATCTACCTCACGTCGCGTTTTTGACAGCCGATCAAAAAGTTGTTCGCGGATGATCGCTGACGCCAATACCGCTCCAACTGTGAATGGTATTGCCGCCCAAAGTGCGTCGCCGCAAGCCCGTCGTCGCTGTTACCGACATCTTTACCCTGGTCACGCGCCTGTGCAATAAAAAGTATTCAGCAGGTGCGTTTTGCCTGTACCAGCCGCACCTGTCAGCAGCGCCGACCGACCCGCTCATCAAAATCGCCAGCGCCAATTCTTGGTCCATAGCTTAACCTCGCGGCGGTTCGCCCCCTGGCTCGCCCAGCAGTTTTTCGACTTAATTTCGTAGCGTTTTGCCGGTAATTTTACTCTCGATGTAGTCCTCATTGATCAAGTTCACAAACATGTCGAGGTCATTGCACTGTCCATAATGATAATCGCGCCGTTATCATCGCTCATCAGCTCCAGCTGCATCTCATCAGCATAGTCCAACACCTGCTCTTGCTTGACCTCGCCGATCTCAATTTTCTGTAGGTTTATTGATGGTCTTTTTGCTCATCGACCAGCTGCATTCAGGTCTCAAGCCTCTGGGAGCTCAACCATATTGCTTTTTCAATTTCCGCCACTTTCTTATCGGCAATCACCTGCTTCTGTACTCATAGCCAAACATCCGCTCAAAGCTTGCCTGGATTAAAGGCGAACATATCCTGACCGATGATCGGCACCTGGATTTATCATCCGGCACCTTAAAACCGACTCCGCCTTAAAACGCGCCAAACTTGCCGTCCGAAAAACTCCACGCCAGCGCGCTTTGACGTCTGCCCTGCTGGATCAGCTTTGGCGTGCGCCGAGATTCGGGTCATTCGATCGGTAAACCGCGCTATACACGCTCCCTTCATTCGCTTGAACTCATGCTCCAGCTTTCCGAGAAACTCTCACGATATCACCAGCTCATGCTCAATCAAAAGTGAATCAGGTCTCCCGCTCGCCAGCCTTGCGCAGATCTGTCCGCAGCAGTACGTTACCCTTCGCTCACGCTCATAATCCCGCATCGCTGAGGCGGTGCGCCGCTCAAATTAACTTGATTAATATAGATCAAACAAAAATAATGGCCGGAGCTGTTGCTCGAACATCGCCCTTCAGGGCGCGACATACGGCGTGTAATTTTTATTAAATAAAACAGCTCAATCCGTAGATCATTCTTTTGCGTCAGTTTTGATTCTGCCACAGAAATGGGTCGTTTCCTCACTCTTCCATCACCCAGTATAGCACGCAAGAAGAAACAACGTCCAGAAAATTTACCCTGGCGAGAACTTGATCTCTTCCACCTAACCTTCCATCTCAGCACCGCTGCATCCGTGAAGCTTCGACACCGATATCGCTCGGTTCTTCAGGATTATTAATCTCCTTTCGCGGCATACTTAACAGCCTCAACGCTAAATGCTGGCATATAGGCAGAGGTCTGTCTGCCGCCGCGATCGATAAATCTGACCCATCGCGGCGGCATACCAACAGTAACGCCACGCCACTAGTACTCCTTCTGGGAATTCCTGTAGAAAGAAACCGCGTATTATCCCTAACGTTTGAGAATGCGTCATCTGCTGCAGATAACGGTGACATACCAACATCTTCTATGCCCATCTCGTTTCAATACGCGCCATGAAAACCGCAATCAGCCCCATCTTAACATGTAGCAGCTCATCCTCCTCTGCCCTATTTCTGTTGATAACACCTATAATCTCCTGGTTCACCCTCGAGACGAGTCAAAGAGAGCTCGACGTCAGCTCGCACCACAGTAAGACTCACGAAATATAGCATATTTCATATTTTGTGCAACATAACTATCGATTTAGTCAATCGTCAGCCCTGTCGTCGCCCTGATCGCCCACTCATCCAGCCAGCCCATTTCCCTCATCACCTCACGACCGCGCACCCAGCGGAGATCCGCCTGCAGAATTTGAGTACTAGCTCTGTAGTTTCGAAGCACATGATGTCGCAGATTTTCTTTAATCTCGCCGCCCTTCTTTTTGTCTCAACCGCGCTTTTCAGCCTGCGCCCGCCGTCACCACACGCTAATCCAAAACTCGCTGCATCGGCCCTTAGTCCGCCTATCGGCGCCTCGTCCGCGTCCCGCAGCGCCGCCGCAATCAACGCGCCTTGCCCTCCATGCGAATATTGGTTTGTCTCGCCGTCCTCACGACCCCAAAATCCACGGCTGGAGATCTGCGAATTCACCCGCAAACCCGCCCAGACCGATTTGGCGACGCAGAGACCGCTTTCGGTGTGTAGGTTACCGTCATATGCCCCATTATAATTACCGCAGTGCCGTCGCCCCAACCGCGCAGCGCATGCTGGTCAGCTCTCTTAGTACCGCCCGTCTCACCTCGGACCTCGCCTGCGACTCTGGTCTGTCAAACATAGCCTTCCGTAGACGTATCTCGTCGCCGTATTAAATAATCTGCTTGCGCGACCAACATCTTCTAGTGCATCAAAACAATCGTCGTCCCGAGATCCGGCTTTATCTGGTCGCCGTACGTAGTAATCGTAGCTTAAACAAGAAATGAAGCAGCTCTGCCGCCGATACGCGCGCTGGTCAAGCGAAGCGTCCGGCGTAAGACTGACATCTCAAACGGCGCGAACCCATCGCGCGTGCCAATGCTCTGTACAGGCCGTGGTGTAATCTTTGCATCCGTGAACCGCTTTTTAGTTTTGAAGCTAACAGGCTCATTATCAACACTCAGGAATTTCCGCCAGCACAGCCTCATGCGTGTATCCTGAAAGACTCACTTGAACCCTTAATCAATGAAACTACCTCTTTTCTCGCGTGTGAAGGATGCGGAGTAATTTTGCTCGAGTTTTACAGGCTCTCCACTCACAGCCGCCGCATGCTCTTTAGCAACTGCCTAATACTATTATCGGCAATCATGGCAGATCGCATAAGCAATCGGATGAATCGTCCTGATGTTCATCGTTTCTTTTTCTTTCGCGCGAGTCGTAGTAACCAAGATGTGGCGCACCCTGACGCAACACTGCCCTCTCCTTAAGCCCACGCAATACGTACCTCAAATCGTTGCCAGCTTTCAGTGTGTAGCAGAGACCAACCTGACGATACTATGCGTGGCGACGAGCCGCAATTGCGCGCGACTTCAATTGCGCTTCGCCGACAAGTTCGCTGTATATGCCCTTCATGTGCCAATCGCCGAGATCAAAGCGACTCGGATCGTTTAGAGTTTTTACGCCCGAAATGAAGCGCCCACCACTCGGTCGACTTTCATCCATCAAAGAATCAATATCCTCTACTCAATCTGCGTTGCCCGCTCATATTGTCGCCGATGTTACGACCGGCGATAGCGTCCACTCGTCATTCTGCGCCGGATCTCAAAGCGTCAGCACGCACGATACTGTACATATTGGCGCAAAATATTCTTGCAAAACCGCTTTTGCGCTTTATAGCTTTGGCGGCCATGGTGCGGCACGTCGTAATCAGTTTCAGCCAGCGTAATCGCGCCAGCTATCATCGCCGTCTCGAGTCCGGACCCCTGAGAATCTTCTCCCTTCGTTGAAAGCAGTGTTTTGACCAAACTCATCCAATTCTGGCCGCAGAATCGGAATCTCTTTGCCCCAAACATTTGTCGTTGCGATCTGCATCGCCAGCTGCAATACGCTAGCCGCCTGCAGTGCATCGGTATCTCTTTAATCCGTCCACGCATAGCTAGTAGCATCCTGAATGACCTGATAATCCTCAACCGTCCTGGATAACAACATCCCTGTGTTCATCATCATGTTCCTTTCCTTCCAGACGACTTCTGCAAATCGTCATCCTGCTCGAAAACTGCTCCCGGTCCGCCAGCGGCATGTCCAAGCAATCGCTGCCAGCGGCGGAGCTTCGGTCGCCTGAATATGACGCAGCAAACGCCCTGAACAAGACTTTTAGCCAGCTCGCTCATGTTCTAACCGCCGCCATTATCGGTCTCGCGATGGTAACGCAATCCATTTGGGTTCTGGAGAAATTGCTTCGTTTGCATAAGCGCTGTACTAGTAACATAAAAACAATACAATTGCAGCAAGCTGACCGCGCTATATTGCTAAGCAAAATAAATCCGGCATCGACTCGCGCGCTATTTCTGCTGTCGGCGTCGTGTCGGATTGAGACTGACTGTGTGCTGCCAGCGGGTCACTGTCGAGAATTTTGCCATTAACCCAAAGCTGTATCGGCAATCAACCGCTTGCCTGAGGCATACACACGCTTCTCAACAAATCCTTATCCCATTCTGCACCGCATAATTCACCGCCGTCGGAGATATCGATTAGTCGGAGGACGATGGTTGTTGTACAGGAACATAATCCATATCAGTACCTGCACCCGCCAAATCTCATCCGCGAAATCAGCTACAGTAAAAACTTCATCTGGTTCAAATTTTGGCCGCCACGATCACCACGACAAAGCATAAAGCTCTTTGCCTTGGTCCGCCGGCGCCCTGCGTGCGCCGCGTACCAGCACGCTGGCGCCAAACCGCTGGCGCATGGGTAATGGTCCCGCGCAATCGCCGCCACGTCGGCGTTCGTAAACGCCGCAGCGCGCTGCGGGTGAATGCCAGCCGTATACTAACTCCAGCCACGGACGCTTCGCCGTCGCGGAATTGCAGCGATTCTGCCGCGTGCTGAAGCCATCGGCTGTAGTTACTGTCTTTTAGCTTAATCGACATAGTCGTATCATCCAGTGTAATCAGGGAATACCCGGCCGTTTACGCTCAAGAACTTCACTCGCTGGCTCCACCGCCTCGGCAAAAGCTCCTGTCATCTTTCCCGGCGCCATGAACCGTTACCAAAGGCATGACCCTTCCTTTCTGCCTCGTCAAACCGATAATCACAAGTCGCGCACCTCGGCGACGAGCTGCTCAGCGCCACGGTCATTGCCGGACATCGCCTGCTGGCAGCACGCCCAGTTCGTCGCGCAGCTGAAACCAGTCGAGCCGCCGTCGTCAACTTCATGATTAGCCAGCGCTTGTAAATTACTGGCGCAGTACTTTCAGTCCGACAGCAGCGTGACCGCTTTCTCTTTCTTCGCTTCATGGTTCCGCCGCCGATTACTATGGCACTGCCCGCGGGATTTGCATATTTCATTCATTGTCATGCCAGCAGTATACCATCCCAACGTCTAAACCAACCCACCCCCCAACAACCCAACCAACAACGTTTAAAACACATAACAACCGACACTCCACCATTAAAAAACACCGTTTTCCCCCCGACAAGCCAATTCCACATTTTACTGGCAATTTCCGCTCGTCGGCCTGGCATCCCTAAGCTGCGGCGCGAAGCTGCTTAGGCGTAAGTTTGTTGCCGACGTACCACGCCTCGTCCGCCCGAAGCTTTCTGACACTGCTGGTGAGGCCGGATAATCGTTAAAACTGACTTCTGGTTTTGCACAGCCATCTGCGCACGCCTACTGCACCAGCGGCGGCGCACCGGCGAGATTCACTTCGCGCATGGAATACCGCGTCATACGATCCTCAGAAAGCAGCCGCGCCAGCGCATAGCCTGCCGCCCACACGATGCTCGGCATTGCCATCGCCCAGAGTCTGCTCAACTGCTGGCGCGGCTTCTACTTGCGCCGGGATGAGACACATCGATGGAAACCCTCGCCGTGCTGCTGGGTGTTATGTGTGCTCTAACTTTCCTTGCACCGCGCTTACCGCTTTCTCTGAGCCAGCCGCGCCATCTCCAGTCCAAGCCCGCCTCGTCCCACCGAGTAATATGCGCCTTGATCGTCTGACGCACGGACTCGCATCGTGGTGAACATCTTTAAAGTCTTGAATGCAGGGTCCGCGAATTTCTTTTGCGATAAATCAAACCCCTGTCTCGCTGACTTGCGTAAACTCATCCGAGGATAAGGCTACAACTGCGGCTTACTGCCACCAGAGATCGCACCTTTCAGACATCAGCTGTCTCAGCTCTGTCGTGTAATCCAGATCTTTCCCGCGCTTTTCTCTAAAACGAGAAGCTTACCGATTTCTGTCTCTAGTCCATCCTCTGGCACAGGCTGAAAGCTCGTCGAAAAATCTTCAGGCAGTGGGGAATAAGCGTGTTTGAGTGGCATGCGAGACACCTTTTCTGTCCCGTGAAAGGCCTCACAACCTTCGAATGATAATCATAATCCTTCGTCCCCAGCAAATGCACACACACCCCACATCCGCCTTCCGTCTAATGGAGACAAGGCGACTCACCGGCACGGCCGCTGCGGCAATAATCATCGTTTCGACGTTTCCCTGTCAGCAATATCATATTCCTGCCTCTAGTGAAAAGAAAATTTTCACCTCGCGCCGAGATTGTCGACATGTGCGTATATTACGCTCGCTAGTACCTTTCGACAATATTCCAGATCGGTATAATAATGCCATTATTTGGTCTAGCCGCCTTGGCACGCCTTTCAGCCGCTCCTGCCGGGCGTCGTGAAAATATTTTGCGTATTTGCCTGGCTATCGTCAAACAGATCAAGTTCATTCTGGATCAATAGCGCATATCTTCGCCGTCAACGCCGATAGAAAAATCGTAATCCTCCGGCGAACCCAGCAGACAACGACACACCTGATACGCACTCAATTTCCCTTCAGATACATCGGATCCGCCACGTCAATCATCAAACGTAAAGCCGCCTCCTAGCCAACTTCCTCTTCCAATCCGCGCGCCAACGCCTGCTCAAACGTTTCGCCAAAATCAAGTCCGCCGCCGTGCAACCTCACTCAGACCATGTTCTTTAACTACCAGCAGCTCGCCATCATCGTTATAAATCACCGCTTTTAATTGACACCGGAACAAATAATCCTGCCGCATTCACCGTCAGGCTGCGTCAGTCAAAAATATGCCCCTCAGCGAGCTTTTTATCTGTGCTCATTAGCGTATCTTAACACAATAATTTGACAAAAATCAAATATACGCAGTTCTAATCTTTAATCTGCCGCCAAGATTTACTCTGCGTATTTTTCAACGAACCGCCGCAATATCTTGACCGGCTCGGTTACCAATTCCGATTCGCGGTACGCCGCATCGATCAGATCTTGAGCTTCCTCCGGCGCGAAATAGCCGGCATGCTTATAGATATTAATCCGCAAAGCCAAACCATCAGCATCAAGCTCAGGATGAAATTGCGCCGCATAAACATTTTTCCCGGCGCGCAGCAACTGTGATACAGGTCGCAGAACGCGCTAGCACCACGCTGTTCGGCGGCGCCGTGTCTGTCCCCTTTATGTCCCCGACGAAAGCCGCGAAAACGCTGGCGAAGCCAACCAGCAGCGGATCGTCCTGCGCTTCGGCGTCAAACGTATGTCCACCGCGCAAACCGGCTCGCCATGGTCGAAATCCGTCTGCCGCCCAGCGCCGTTACCAGCGCCCCACACCCCGAAGCAAGTGCTCAAAAACGGCTTGTCCTCGGCTGCAATCCGCCGAAGCAACGGCATGATATAATCCTCAAACTGCAGCTGCTCTGGAGATTTTTCTCTGGCGGATAAGGCAAAATTAGCCGACCCGCCGCCCATCAAAAATACCGCTATAATCATCCAAATTAACTCGGCAGAAAACTCGCCGCGGTCAAGCCGCAACCGTTGCAACTGCTCTGGCTGCAAACCGCCAAATTTCAAAAAGCGCCATATTCGTCGTCAGACGCTTCGTCCTCAGGACGGGACTGTAAAAGAAGAAAAGGTTTTGTCATAAACTTAAGTATATCATATTTGGAGAACAAGCTATTTTTGCTCTCATAGAACAATCTAAAATATCGCACTGGCCGCAGCGGTTTCAGCTCTTCTGGCAAATACCACTTATTGCCGTGGTTGTCTTACCGTATTTGTACTCTATCAGTGATCTGCCTGAAATAACGCCCGTGCGACGATTTTTGTACTGAATACACATTTTGCGAACAGCATCGCTCTGCGGCATAGCACTGGTATAAGCGCAGCTCGAAAAATTTCGCCAGGCTTAAAATCTATTGAATCGCCGCGCTGCCTAGCAGCTCATACTTATCAAGCTCGACATCAAAAGCCGCGCTGATTGCGAATATGCGCCCATTTCGAGACGTTTTATTGTCGCTGAAGTTGCCGCTTTAATTGATCGACTTCTATTTCAGGTATTATTGTTCGCCCAGCTAGCGAAGTGATGCTGATCATCCGGCGAGTTTGTCCTGGCGGCATCTCCCGGAGCATCTTTACCTTCGCTGCTATACGATCGTCCCGAGGCCATCATATCATCGTTATTATGGGCGCGCCATACTCATCGTCATCACTGCTCGCCAAAATTGAGTTACGCAGCCAGCCCGCTACAGTCATTCGTATAGCGCATCAGGATACTGCCCATGCACGCTATATATGACGCCACCAGACATAGCAGGCTGAGCTGTGTGAAAACTCTGGAAAACTGCCGCGACTGCAATACTGTTATTTTGTACATGTTTGGCACTCTTTGACATGCGAGTGCTAGCCAATCACAATAAAGCCATGAGACAGCCGCCATGGCATAAACGAAAAGGAGTACAAATGAGTAAAACTCGTTCGACTTCGACCCGTTTGCGAAATGGATGCTCTGCAGCGCCATTTCTTTACGACGACAACTGATGCTGCGCCAAGTGCGCTCGGGTCGGCTTGCCTCACCACTGATGTTTACATGAAAGATAATGCGCTAGTCGTCGAGGTCTCCTGCCGAAATTCGATGAAGACGACGTCAATATTTCTGTCGAAAAATGGCAACTTGGTCATCCAAAGCCCAACGGCACGAAGAAGAAGACAAAGAAAAGAAGTACGTCGTACGCGGGAGTCGAGCAGTAGCTTCTACCGCAGCGTCCAGCTACCAGAACGCGCTGACGCCGATGCTATCGAAGCACACCTGGACGACGGCGTCTTGAAGGTCACCGTGCCAGTCACGCCAGCGCCAGAGCCAAAGACAGTATACCATCAAATCACGCGGCAGAAAAGTAAACCTTCTCAGGTCTGCTCCGTTAAAAACGGATAGGATAACCCTGAGGTTTTTATTAGAGGCAGACAGAACTCAGCGCCCTTTACTGCTTCCTCAACTTTTTCATCAAAATATCAGTAACCATCAGTCACCTCGTCTTGACGACTGATACCCAGTTCCACCATAATGCGCCGCAGATCATCGGTTATCACGGCAGGATCGGCATTCTCGTCAACTAATCGCTCTAATTCCGTGAAAATCGCCCAAAAGTCTCCTCACCGAGTCGATACATGCTTATATCATCCAGCTTGACAGTCTGGCGAGTCTTTTGATACGTCCGAGACGGCACGAAGCCTAACTCACTAACGATGACTGATCGCGGTGTCTGGGTCGCCAACTTCCGTTTTCGCGCTCAATACCATCCAACTGTCGAGTGACTGATCGTTTGAGAGTGAATAACGTCTTGGTTTCATTTTCGCCTTGTCCACGCGTCTCGGTACGCACCCGCAGCCAGGTACCCATGCTGCCGTCGCCGCCAGCTCTCCGGCAGACAAAACGCTGATCGCGCTGATCACTGGCTCGCTGGGAGAACAACACCTTGCCACTGCCGCAGCCAGCAACTCCTTTTATCTCGCAATCTAACTTATCTCAATTTCTCTCATACCTAAATGGTATCACACTCAGGACACGCATCTGCGAATGACGCTTCAGCCAATCAGCAATCGCATCAATATCGAGATGATCGATCGCGACGCGGACGGGCGAAATCTTTCAGTTCAGCAGCCGCCGCGATCATTCTCCAGCCATTTCTCAAAAGATGCCAGTAATCGTCACCGCTGTGCGCTGATTGCCATCGGTAAAGATATAGTCTGCTATACAATTACGCAAATAAACCGCCGCCTTTTCGTGAACTGCACATATTGCTCCTCGCCAAAAACAATTGTTCGCGGCGCAGCTACTAGCGACTTTTAGTCCCAGTTCATCGCGTACACCATGCGAGCCACCAAAATCCTCAATTATCCAAAAAGTGCAGCTTTAGAATTTCGTCAATCTCAGATAGCGAATCATCGGTCTGCCAAGTTTTTCAGCGTTTCGCCGTACTGCTTTTTGAAATCATCGTAATCCTGACGAAGCGACGGCTTGCTTTGCCTGCTCAATTCGGCTTACTCGCTCAACGGTTAATCCGCACCTCATCGCCATCGCGAAATCCCCAGCGCCCGCAAAATCCCGCGCTGGCAGCGTCACGCCGCGGCTCGAACCAATCTTGATAACTTTTGAATCGTAGTGATTACCATGCAAACATTATAACAAATTATAATTTTATTGCAATATTAGCGAAACCAAATCAATATTTACCGCACGATTTCGCTATGCAGCTCCTGCCATTTCTCATGCGCCCTATGCGCTCTGAGCTGGCGTCGTCAACTCGCTCTTCTGAAGCAGCAATTCCTCAGGATCAATAAACATTATTTCATCACCCTCTTCCGGTATAAAATCAAAATTCTCCGCCAGACGCGGCAATAAAAACAGATTTGATTAGCATCAATCCGCTCAATGTACATCTCGTCCGACGCGTCAAAAAGTTGATAGCTAAAACCGCCCTGCAACCAACTCTTCGTACAACTCACGTTTTCAGCGACGACTCAATCGTCTCGCTAAAAATCCATACCACCACCCGGCAAATCCCCAATACGTCCGATCAATTTCGCTTGACGACCAAAAATCTGCCCAGCATCGTTATAAATCAAGCGCTTTGAGCGAAATACAGATACAAACAATCCAGATGGTCCGTTCCATCTAGATTCTGCGTAATGATATGTCCTTTGGTGATTTTTGTCATGAAGTGATTATACACGCGAGCGCTCAGATAGCTGATACCATTTCACCCTACAGTATATTCTGTCTTTCCAATATCCATGATTAACTACTCATTGGGTGTTAACACGTTGGGATTATCTAATTGTGATACTCTTTTTATTTTACTGGCATATTCAGTCAAAAAGATTCTTTGAATAAATCATTTTTGAATTTTCTAACTTCTTTCCAAAGAATAGAAGCTGCTTTAATTTGTTCGAATAGTTGCTGACTATTTTCGTCTGCTCATAAAATCCTTTTTAAAAATTGATTCCATTGACAAAACTGAATTATCATACTTGGCACAATCTGACTCTCCATAATAAACTTTTCAGCATATCTTGAACTGGTAAAACTCAAATCATTTTCTCTTTTACTTTTCCTCAGCTGTTGCCATATAGCAGTAATTTCTGAAATGGTGAGATACCCGTTAAAAAGCAGAAAAATATTCTCAATTTTGCATTAAAGAAAAACCGCATTCAAGTAATGGTGTATCTAACGTAATAGTTTTTCAACTGCTTCTTTTCATATTGGTGATTTTTAATCAAATTGCCCATAGTACTGCTCAATAATATGATTGAGTTCTTGTTTTGTGCCTCTATATTCTAACCTAATGATTTGCATATCTGTAGAAATTTCTTCACGATACCAATAGTATTTATTAAACTCGTCAAACGATGTAATTTTATCAAACTCAGGTCTCACTTTTTATCAATCTTTTATCTCCTTAAAGCCCAATTTGCTTTTTTCATGTCTAGTATCTATAGCTCCTCAACATCACCCGCCTCTGCTCCGTCGTATCTCCGCTCGCGCACGGTGACGGTGCTGTCCTCCAGTGTCTGAAGTCGATGACCACGCAGGCAGCGTGCCGATTTCGTCCTGGCGGCGGTAGCGTTTGCCGATGCTTGCGATATCGTCCCACATCACTCGGCCCAGGGTTTGGCTTTTGGCGAGCTGGGCGTAAACTTCGCGGGCTTTTTCCACCAGTTCTGGCTTGTTTCTTTGAGTAGCGGTGAGACGGCAAATCTGACCGGCGCCAGTGCTCTGGCAGCGCCAAATACACCCGCTTTTCACCGTTTTGCTCGTCCTCACGGTACGCACCCGACAGCACCGCCATCAGCGCCCGCTCCACACCAAAACGACGGCTCGATGACGTGCGGAACAAATTTTGTGTTCGTCCCCTTGACGGTGTATTCCATGCTCTTGCCGCTGGCGCGCTGAATGTTCATCAGATCAAAACAGTCGTACGATATGCAATGCCCCATCAGCTCCTCGCGGCCGATCGGATAGTCGTATTCGATATCAATCGTCTTTTTGCTGTAGTGCGCTCGATCTTCCGCCGGCACATCCAGCTCGTGGATATGTCTCTTGTTTCAGCCCAGTTCTGCTCAAAAACGCATGCGTCGCCGCCAGTAGCTCATCAAACGCCTCCTGCCAATGTTCGGATCGACGAAATATTCAATCTCCATCTGCTCAAACTCGCGGGAACGGAAGACAAAAATCACGCGGCGCAATCTCATTACGAAAACGCCTTTACCCTGTTGAGCGATGCCAAACGGTAAATTAGGTAGAAAACCATCGACGACGTTTTTGAAATTGGGTGAAGATGCCTAGGGCTGGTTTCGGGACGGAGCCGATCAGTGCTCGAAACCAGTAGCTCTCTCAGCTTTGATATCAACTCGGGTATACTCCCGAAAATTTCTCCTCACCAAGAAGACTCCAGATGATTGATATCGAACGATGAGTCCTTTTCTCTGATTTCCACCTCATATAACTGACGCAACTATCTGCTGACGGACCAATTTTGCGTCTCAAACATCATATTAAACGTCCGTGACTGCTCAGCGGATTGCCATCAGGGACTTTTGATGCCTTGTTCCGCAATCACCGCATCCATCTGCTCCATGGTCATGCCGTCAGCGTCAACGCCATTGTCGCCGAGGATATGATCGGTGCGGTAGCGTCGGTGATTAACCGTCTCTCACACAGCGGATCGACGAAAGTATCGACATGTCCACTCGCCTGCCAGACTTTCTGATTCATCAGAAATCGCCGCATCAACGCCATAGATATCGTCACGCTCGTCAACAAACCGGCGCCACCACAAATTCATAATATTACGCTCGGCTGCACGCCCAGCGGGCCGTAATCCCAGGTGCCCTGAAAGACCGCCATACACATCCGAACCCTGATAAATAAAGCCGCGGCGCTTACACGGGCTGATAATATCTTCCATTTTTGATTGACCCATCACACAACCTTTCTCCATGTTGGCAACATGGCGATTCATAATGTATTAGCTAGAGTATCACCATTTTTATGGGTAATTTTATGCATGCGATGTCCGCACTGCCAGCCAGCAATCATTGATCACCTCAGTTATCCCACCACTTTGCGCCATCATCCGCCAGCTGTTTGCTTGAATGAGTCGAAGCAGCTAATGGCGTCCGCCGACAGGTCGCCCTGCTCCGCCAGCCGCAGACCCTTTTCCGCGCTATCGCGCACATATGTATCGGGCGACAACGCCTGACGCCGACATCGGTGCGCAGATTCAGCTCATCGCCCGAGCAGACCAGCATTGCGTATAAAACCACGTTTCAATCAGCTTTTGGTTAACTGCCGGATTATTTAATTGCTCTAATACCGCTTAGCAGCAAAATACCATTCCGGCTCGTCAATGTTTTCGCTAGCGGGCTGACACCAGCTTCATCGCTGAGTAAGCGAACCGCATTCGCTCGCATCTTCCAAAATATGCCGATAAAACGCCGCCAGCCGCGCCGAGGTCAACAACCCCAAATCTCCGCGACCGGAACGAATCACCACGTCGCAAATCGCCAAATAGTTCAATACCGCCCGCCAATTTCGACCGCTCGCGACGCACACCCTTAGCGATGACGCTGCGCCGGCCTTTTCGGCGTCGGTGGTTGCAACACCTGATCCGCCTCGGCGTAATTCGTCCGCCTCAGTAACAATCGCTTTTAACCGCTCACTCTGTCCCCATCCAAAACCTCGCTAAAAACTGCCCGCACTTCGTCCGGGACGCATTGACGCCTTTTATCCAGCAGCGCTTCACGCCAAACGGTACCAAATCCGCCAGATGACATCCGCATTGCTGCAAACCACGATCGGCAATCTCGCCAAATCTGCATGCGACCTCAGTTCGTTCAGTAGCGCCACCGCCGTTTCGCCCGCCAGCAGCATATCCGAGACAATCGCGTCCGGCTGCCAATTGTCAATCATTTCCATCGCCTGGCCGCCAGAAACTACCGCTCGCGCCTCGCGCCAGCCGCCGCCGCATATCCGCATAAAAATATCCGCCCAATTTTTATCATCCTCGACGATCAGCAACTTTTCTTTCATAGCAAGCTCAGCTGCCGGCTAATCGGCATTTCCACATAAAACGTCAATCCGTCCGATGCTCGATTAGCCCAATTTGGCCGTTCATCGCGCCGGGCAACACTAGCTGACATAAACCCTGCGCGCTTTTGCCCGGAAGCGCGTCTGCACTGTTTTTCGCGACTGTCTCGATCAGCCAGCCGCCGATATTCCTTCAAACTCATCATCGGCTCCCAAAATCACGCACCTTAACCTCACTGCTTCTTTTTGGCTCGCCGTAACCGACACTTTTATCTCTGAGTCGTCCTCAGTATATTTCAAGGCATTGTTTAAGAAATTTGCCAAAATCCGCCCCAATAACGTCCGATTTGCATATCAACCGGTTATTCCGCCCGCCCGAGGCCAGCTATTTTTCGCCCGTACAGCGCTGCGTTAAGTCTCGTTCCGCAGCTATTTGCTGGCATATGCCAACGGATTAACTGGGCTCCAGCGGAAATAATGACGGCGTCAAAGTTGCCGAATTCGCCAGATCAGCTGTCAATTGCAACGCTTGCTCGGACGTCCGAACAATCCGCCGCTGGATCTGTTTTTATCAGCCGCACTTGTCAAATCGTCATCTAGTCAGTAGCGCCATCTGCCGAATTAAAAGCCAGCGGCGTTTTTAACTCATGCGCGCGCTACTAAGACGCTCGGCAGCCCTCCAAAATCAGCATCGCTCCATCTCTACCTGCCATACCTTTCTAGTATAGCAAACTCAAACCAGATTTGCCCTAATCAGCAATCTTGATAGTACCTAAGATGGTCTCGAAATCAGGCTTAAATGTATCGGCGTCGGTCGAGCAGCGAAATAGTTTTGTCGCGTACCTTCGCGAAGACCGCCGAACCGCGCAAATCCTTCTCGAACGCTCCGTCAATTCTGGTAGCAGCAATACCATTAAACTCGGTGCTGCTGGCGGTCAATTCGCCTTTCTTAATCTTATTCTGATACGGTTTTAAGACTCGTATCCATATTCTGATTAATTATCTCTAATCTAAAAACGCAAACCAGCTATCTTTGTTTTGACAGTGAAGGCATGACACCGGATGCAAATACGCCTTATAGTCGCCTCGGTCGCTGCCGTCTTTATCGACATAAACGCTCCAAGTTTTTCGGATACATAAACGACACGCGGCCGTATTCATTCGGGCTAACAAACTCAATTCGTGGATTCTTCGCTTCCTCAGAAAAACTTCTTCTGATCAATTTCCGCCTGCTCGCCCTCGCGCCCCTGGCCACCTCGACAGCGATTTTACTGTCAACATTATTTTTCCTGCGTATGGGACATAAACATCCAAATTGCCAGCGACCCAGCGATCAAAAACAGTACCAAACAACCAATCGTACCAATCATCCAGCCGTTAACCGACCCCTGTTCTTTCTTTCTATTTCTCATATCATATCCCAAAGTATAGCTTATGCTTTGGGCGATGTAAGCCCTATTACGCGCTAAAATCCTCGCTGAGCACTGTAATTTCGTGCTGCATGCCGTCCAGCGCCGCCGTAATGTCTTTCGCCAGCTGCCGCGCCTCAACAAACTGCTGATTGGCCTCGTCCAGGTTAAACTCCTCACTCTGAAACCACGCGATGCGCTCGTTTAATTCTGCCATCATTTGCTCAATCGTTTTCTCATTCGTTTTATCGTTTTTCACTGCTTTCAATCCTCGCTTTCATGATCTTATTTTTTGTTGTATCTTTCACCATATTACCAATCTGGCAGTCGTCTGATCATCGCGTAACCGCGCCGCAGCGCCATCTCGGGTCGTACTCAGCGATAATCCGTTGTTGCGACAATATCTGCATTTTTAGCAATATCAACGCGGTGCGACCACTGTCCGAGCGCTGCTTGTTGCAACTTGTTGCATGTAGGCGCCGCTCCTGAATCTGCCGCTGAATCACCTCTGATACGTTGCCTATCCGCAACTCTAGCTGCCGCATTACCTCGTGTTTATCCGGAAATAATAGCTGCGCCGCATTGCTCGGCGTGGCTGCCCGCACATCAGCCGCCAGATCGCACAGAGCTCTCGTCAACCCCGTGCCCCAATACCGGTCAGCACCGGCACGCGGCCGCCAGCCACCGCTCCGCGCTAAGTGTTCGCCATTAAAGCTCGCCAGGTCCTCCGCGCTACCGCCGCCGCGAATCAGCGACAATCACCTCGGCGGCTCCGCCAGCTGGTTGCAGTGGGCAATCGCCCGCACCGCCTGATCAGCAGCGCCATCGCCTGAACCTTAACATTAGCCACGATAAACTGCACCCCGCCCCAGCGCTCACCGGCAATTTTTATAAAAATCCGCGTAGCCCGCCGCCTGCGTGCTGGAAAATAACCGCCACGCGGGCGGGATATGGCGGCAAGGGACGCTTCCGTTCCGTGTCAAACAGCCCTTCGGCCGACAGCCGCTGCCGCAAAAATATCAAAACTCCGCTTTAGGCTCCCCTTGCCCAGCGGATGAATTTCCTGAACTTGTAAATTAAACCTGCCGTCGCCTCTCAGGCTTGCATCGCCCGTACCACCACTTTCATCCCTGTCCTCGATCGGCGTCCGCAAATTGCTAAAACCCACGAAACAATTGACCGATCCATCCTCATCCTTCAGAGTGAAAAACGCGTATTTTGGCGGATACGACTTCAAAAGCTAGCAACCCTCGCCCTCGACTTCAACCGCGCCGGTAAAAAGCCGCCTCAAACGTCTGGTTAACCACCGCCAGGAAGTTGCTGACACTAAACCTGGGAGTCATTCCGGCTTGCCGTACTTTAATCAATGCGTGCTGGTAAAAATATAGCCAAAGACAATTGTGCCAGTCAGTAAAATCGCCCTCGTTAAAAATAATTCCGGCAATCGCTAATTCCGGCGAGGTATTCGCCATATCTAAAAACAGAATCATGATCGCTTTCGTAAACGCCAGCTCCGCCCGGCGTAAATGCTACAGTACCCGCCAGCCCGGCAACGCCGTAACCGATCATCAAAGTCGCCGGATTGACAAAAACTCCCCAGCGCCGAAACACGACAACAAACATCAATACGTCAAAATATTATAGACAAAACAGATCATCGGCTTGACAAGTAGCTTGGGATGATTAGCTATATCCTGAAAAATCGCCTTGCATATCGACGAAAAGTCCTCGATAACCTTAGCGCTTAGCGCCTCGTTTCCGCTGCCTAAGGTCGCTATTTTTCACCGCGCGTTAATAAGCTGCGACACTCGCGCTGCTGTTAGCCGCATGCGCCGTCTTGACGAAAAACATAAATATCAGGCCAAACACCAATGCCAGGAACGCAAATTATTAACAAAAACTAGCCGCCGCAATGTAACGGTTAACCCGTCCGTCAATCGCCAGCGTACAATCACCGCTATAACTAGCAAAATCAGCAGCGACAAAAAGTCGTCACATAGCGAATCACCTGGGCAAACGTCGAGCGCGCCGGGACTGACGCTGAGTTTATGCATTCGCTAAGATGTATATAGAAATACCGCTGACGCCGCCTGACGGAAAAACTATGATTAACCAAGTTCAACTCCAGCGCAATCCGCGTCTGCTCAAACCGTGAAATATGCCCAGATTGGCTTTTTATCGCGAAGATAGACGAAAAATCATCTCGCCGCCCGCGAAATAAACAACAATTTGAAACGGAATAAGCAGCAACAACAGCAACGTGTCAGCTTTCAAAAACAAACCCCACGCCTTAACCAGCTCAGCACGCGACAAAAATAGCAATTACCAAAACCAACAGCGTCAAAATACTCATCAGTATCCGCAGCGATTTTAACAGCCTCAAAAACTCTCGGCAACATCCATATCACTATACCATGCTTGGTATACGGATGATATAATGTCGGTATGTATATCGCCTGCTTGGCCGCCAGCCAGAGATCTGCTCGCTCGAACTTGCGGCGGTCTTTGGCGCGGACTGCGTCAACCGCATCAGCCAGCAATTTGCCGAAAGTTCAAACGTCTCAATTTGACATTACCACCTTAGGGCGGCACCATCAAATGGCTGAAAGTGATCACCGGAGCTGCCAGCCAGTCGCATCTGACAAGAGCTCGCTCCTCGCCGCTTCAGCGCTCATCACCCAGCATTATCAGCCAAGTGGGCGCACTCGCCGCATAAAAATCACCTTCGGCCCTCAGCGCCTATAACCTAGCTGTTGGCACCGCGATGTCCAAAAACCAGCCTCATCCTCAAATTATCCCTCAAAAATCTGGTACTCAGCCTCCGCCTCATCCCGCAAATGATCAGCACGCCTCTCCACCGCCACCGCACATAGCAACAAGTGGTAATTCACCCTATAAGGTCGAGCTACTGCTCGTCAAAACAACCGGCCGCCGCCCTCATCATCGCCGAGAGCGCGGCGTCCAGAAACATCACCACCTATACCTGCCGCGACCGCCACCGCCCCAAGCGCGACGCCTTCGTTGGCATGCGTCACCGCCCAAATTAGCGCAGATGATGCTGAATTGGCACTGGGCGCTGGATCGCTGACCCGCCAAAGACGCACGACATTCTGAGACAAGTGCGATTCCAGCCTCTCTGACAAGTCGATGGTTCTGCGGACGGCGTTGCCGGATGACGACTAAACCTGGACGGAGACGGCCAGAGATCAGTCTGTCGTGACAGCAATCCTCGACCTTCTGCGGCACCGGCACCGTCCCGCAAGAGCGCTGCTCGCTGGCTACGATGTCGTCGGCACCGACCTCAGCCAGAAAATGGTTGATTTACCACAGAGAACCTGTCATGGCTGCAATCAACCTTCACCGCACCAGCCACGTTATCGACATCCATCAGCCGATGCCACCCACGCCACCGCTGGCCAAAGCAGCGCACCTCACCGCCGTCGTCTGCGAGACCTACCTTGGCCAGCCCTTTTCCACGCGCCGCGCCTCAAAACTAGCAGAAGTTGCGGCAACTGTAACCACATTATCACTGAGCTACTCGCCAATATTCGCCCGCAGCTGGCGCCAAACACGCCGCTGTGCATCGCCGTGCCAGCGTGGTACGACGCGTCTGGCCGAGCCACCCACTCTGCCGCTGTAAAAACCTCCAAAGATCGGCTATCACCAGCTCAACCGCACACTGCTCATATATCGCCGCCCCTGACCAAATCGTCGCCCGCAGAACTGCTAGTCCTGAAAGCCACTGATAAAACCGCGCCTCGCTTTCGACAACTTAAGCCAAATTCGCTACACTGATACAGATTGTTTATAAAAACCATTTAAGGAGTTGCTAGTCAAAAGTTAAGGCTGGCGGTTCAGCCAGAAAGCACAAGGGACAGTGTTGGTCAGAGACTCGGCGTCAGGTGTTTCTGGCGGTCAGAAAGTCAACGCTGGCCAGGTGTTGAGTACGCCAACAGGCGCAACTAAAATCGCTGGGAACGGCACGTATGTCAGTAAAATTACACTATCCACGCCGCGAAAGCCGGTACAGTTAGCTTTAAGAAAGTCAAGAAAAACCGGTTCACTGGTAAAACCTCAGCGGCGAACTCAGGGTTTGCGTAGACTAAAAACCAGAATGATAGATGACCGGACGCGCATGTTCGGCTCGTTTGTTACTTCGCTACTAAAGAATTTAATCTCTTTAGATCTAGCGAAGAATCATCACCCTCTTTCAGCCTGTTTACGCCTATCTTGATCTTGGCGGTCTCTTAGTCTCTGCTACAAATCAACCATTTCATCAACACGCTCTAATAATCTTGATAGCTATCCATCTATCGTAACATTCGCATCCAGCGATCTTATTCTCAGCTGGACTTCATTAACTGAATTGCCAAGTAAAGCTATCTTCTTTCTGCGAAGATAGCACCTCAAGCACCCTGAACTGCATTAGCCAGATTAAGAGATTATCGCCAGCGAACGACAAACCCTGCCTGAAAATCACCAGACAACACGCTTCCCGCTGTATCTATGCTTTGCATAGCTTTTTCCAAACCCTCTCTCGCCGACTGCGCTGCCTGAAAGCAATTATCTATCAATTCCCTAAGCTTTTCGCTATTCATTTCCGGCTGCTGTTCATCGCCCTGCGTGTTTGCTTCTGACTGATCACTCAGATTCGCCTGTTTTTACCGCTTTTTCAGGCGGCTGAGAGCCTGCATCTGGCGATTCTTTGCCTCCGCCCCTTAACTTTAACGCTGCTAATAAATCCGCGCGGGCTTTCTTTCGGTCTCCTGAACTAGCCGCCCTAGAAGCGCATTGTTTCGCCAGTCTGAAAGCCAGTCAGCCTCGCTCGTAACTGCTCCACAGGAGACAATGTCTTTGGAGGGTCGAACTGTCTTGCGATGTATCCTCTTCCGGAGACGCCACGCCCGAGACGCCTCTAATGCCGAGCTCCCCATATCACCTACAAAAGCTTATCTCTCCCTTCTCGCAGCGCCGCCGGATCAACCGCCGGCAAGCTATCAACCTGAGATTCGCCGTCTGCTGGAGGTTTTGTTTTTGGTGTTTTTGTTCTTGATAATCTCCAGCTGGATACCGACCTGGAAACATTTCCGTCATAAAATTAATTATAGCAAAACATAAGCAAAAAAGTCAACTATAAAATACATAAAACTGAGACTACAGCAAACTAAACAATCTGTACTTTCAACCGAAAATTAAATGACATTCTCTGTTGTGTAAAACTCTCTTTATATAAACATCACCTCCTCTATCAAGCTCCCTAAAAGCTCGCACGCCGCCCAACGGTGCTGACCTAACTCTACATCGCCGTATCTCATAACAATCGGGTCATATTTAGGTCTTTGAATGTGCCATCCAGCATAGCTAAAGCGAGTAGCGCATGACGCTTCGCTTTGAGACCTGAGGATATCCGATATAGTTTATATTTTTGCTCATCTATCATAACTCATACGGTAGATACGAGTCATTCTCTAAACGCGCTAACAAACATTTTTCCCAGCTCAACCCGCAACTCGTTATTTGTCCGCACTAAACTATTGGACATCTTCGCGCCAAAACCTTCATCCGTTTTATGTTTATCTATTATCTTTTTATCTCTGAATCAGAAAACCGGTACGCTAGACCGCATCGCTAAGACTTTCTTCGGTTGCTTTCAGCTGTTTATCAAGATCATTGCCAAATCTATCTCGACCTTTTTGGTATCATGTGCAGAAAAATCTCTTCGTAGCGTAGCTGTTTTATACGTTCCTCTGCGTCTCTATCAGAGAATTTTTGAGAAGGGTTATAGTTCTCTATGGGATATTCCAACTAGATCTTCCTTCTGCTTGTCTCACTTGTATTCTCTAGAAACCACTGTACCGTATTTTTGAGCATCCTTTATCGTCAGAACTCCATCCTCATCAACGGAAACACACAGATGCTGGCGAGACACAGGACGTGTTACTATGCAAACTAGGGAAACCTACCGCTGACCCCCTGCCTATAACAACCTGATCATCTAGCGCTGATACCCTGATACCTGTACATCCGCCGGATCGCTGAAAATCGTGATACTCGTCTGATGCGACCACATAAACACATGTTGGATCAATTATATAACCATCATAAGTACGCTGACCATTTTCACTCCAGGCAGTTCAGTAACCTTATATATGGACAGCTTAGCCGGTTTCGCTCCCTGTCCCTCAGAATGTTTCTCTCAGCTCTCTAATGATAACTCATTTGCTGGCGCCTCTTCAACAGGAAAAAGACACTCTCTTGACCGCGTGAAAAGTGCTTTTTCAATGATTGTTTTCTCTTCTGGCCTATTCTGCCCTAATGATAATTATAGCAAAACACAGCAAAAGTCAATTACAATCACAGTAAATCACTAAACCAGTCAGATACCAGAATATGCTGCCAGGCCCAGATGATACTTAATGCGAGACACTACATCGCTAATAACCACCTGCGATTTACACCAGATAGTCATCAACACCCAAGCCTCAGCACGCCCTTGTCTTGGCTGGCTCAGCGCTGGTTAACATAATAATCCGTACATTGGCGGTCTCTGGCTATTGCGTAAAATATCCAGCACATCAAAAGCCGCTAATCTTCGGCATCATGGCGTCGAGCAAAATCAAATCGGACGATACTCACTGTCGCTGATAAACATCCTCGCCATTATGGACTTCCCGACATCAAACCCCTCAAGTTCAAGCTCTCCGAACGGTAAACCGCCGACAGCGCCATTTCATCTTCTACTAATAAGATCTTTTTCTGACCACTCCCATTCATATACTTTTAATTTTAACGGTTATTCAGAAAATACATAACATTATAAAGATTCGGCTTTTTCCGGTTGCGGATCTTTATCGTTCTTCACATCGTCCGCTGTCAATTCCACTTCCACATCAGGCTTAGCACCTTCCTTATCAATATTCTTGCCCTTGGCGTATACCAGCGCGCTTCAGTGACTTTTAGCTGCGAACCGCTAGACAACATCAATTACCACTTGACGCTCGCCCTTTACCATAACTTTTTTACCGACTAGTTTTGCTTTGCCGTAATCTCGCAGCGCTCCTGCTGTAATCTCGCTGGCACTGGCGCTATTCTCATTAATCAGCACGACCGTCTGCATATTCTCTAAAAATTGGCGAACCAGTCGAATTTAGGGGTTTTGACTGTCTCCGAGCCGCGCCGTTCCGTCAAAACAACTTGGTTATTCAGCCATAGTCCCAGCAAGCTCCTGCGCCGAATCAACTGTCCCGCCCGGATTATTGCGCAACCACAATTACTTTCGTCACGCCTCTGTCGATAAACTCCCGGGCAGCTTTTTCTGGCAGCGCTGACCGTATCGTCATTAAACCTGCTAACCGTCAAAATACCAGTTTTACCGTTAATTCTCGACTCCACCGCCGGCGCGGTAATATTTTGCCGCACCACGGAGACCTCGCGGATTTGCTGCCTGTTCTGCAGCGTCAACTTAACCGACGTGCCAATTTCGCCGCGAATCTTATCGACAACTTTATCAACGCCCCAATCAGCAGCTTTCCTCGCCGTTTACTTTCATAATCACTTCGCCAGCCTTTATGCCCGCTTTTTGCGCCGAGCTATCGTTTAACGGCTTGATGATTGTCGGTTTTATTATTTCAGGCCAATCTCTGCGCCGATGCCACCGCCGATATTACCGCTTAATGATTTCTTAAACTCCTCAGATTCCTTTCGGTCCATATACGACGTATGCTTGTCGCCGACAGCAGCTACCAACCCGGCTGGCGCCGTAAATTAACTTTGCGTGTCCAGCTTGCGTCATAATTTGCTGCTAATTGCTGGTACGTTTCTTGAACACTAGACAAATCGATCGTTTTATTAGACGCGCGCATCCCAAACATCGGCGCGGCTGCCGCAAAAATTGTTTCATAGCGAGTCCCCGCCGCAAAAGCTAACAATCGCCACGATAATCACTGCTAAAAACTGAACCGACTGGCTTTCTCTCTCCGTCATATCATTACATTATACAACAAAACGCCCGGTTAGCGCGAGCGTTTTATGTTAATAGAGGCTATTTTTAGAAATAAACGCACGTCAAACCGGAAGCTGAGCGCGTATAATATCGGTATAATCCATCCCAAGCAAAGTTGTAGTCGCTCACTGTAATTGTACCGTCGCCATTAACCGATTCAACATACATAACGTGACCGTAGTGCCGACACTCATCACCGCCGCTGCGCCGGCTGGTGTCGAGCCGCTGGAAATACCATGACGGGCCGCCGTTGATGGCCACTGGTTAGCATTGCCCGCGCCGCCAAAATGCGGCACATACCGACCAGTACTATGAATTTTCCAAGCCACATGGCTCACACACTCGCGCGTATATAACCCCCACGGATCAACATAAGCATCCAGCGGTGCATTTGCCTCAAACATCTGGATAACCGCCGCCGCCTGGAATACCGCCCGGGATTGATACGCCATTACCAAGGGCGCGCTGGTTGGCAGCTGCCTGCTCCTCGCGAAGCTTAGCGACCTCGCTGTTACGCTTTTGCGCTAGTGCCGAATAAGCGTTTTGGTCGTTCTTAGTATCGGCAACCAGTTTAGCTTTCTCCGACTGTTTTAGACGACAGAACATTACGCTGCGCTTCTTGGTCTCTAAGCGTATTCTCGACCAGTTTTTATTCTCTTCCAATTTCTTTTTGAGCGCCTTAATTTCCTTTGATCTTACCATTCAGTGATGTCCTCAACGAACTGCGCTGCTCTTTGCTTATCAATGTAATCCCCTATGCTATTTGAGCTGGCCAGCATCTCCAACGGTGAAATCTGATCATCAACATGCATATCCGCCAAAAACCTGGCCCATCGCCTTGCGTCTTTGTTTTTATCAATATCTCATTCTTCTTTATCTGCGCATTCAGATTATCTATTTTCTTTTTGGCTGTCAGCGATCTGCCCCTGGATGGTAGTAATCTGGCTATTTATTTTATCCAGCTCAGACTGCAAACTATCCGCCATCTCACCCAAACGAGACGCCTCGGAATTATATTTGCTGGCTTCTTGTTCTTTTGCTTTTGATTTCTGCCTCGTAATCACGAGCGAAAACATACGAGCCCAGGGCGAAAAACGCCCTGAGCCTGCAACCAACACAGCCATCGCCACCAGGGCTGCCCCTGCTGGCTAATGAATCTGAAATTGGCGTGGTGGACCGTAATTTCATACCCTATATGTTAGCACAAGCGTGATGGCGCTGTCAACAGGATTGCACAACTCTCCTTACTTTATCTCCTCGACATATTGAACTATGTCATTTGGGGACGTTATTTTATTAAGACGATTTTTATCTATACTTATAAAATATTGGTATTTATCGCTAGGATATTTTGCCAAAAATCAATATCTCTATAGTTAAAATATATTTCTGGATTTACGCTATTTTTTTATACATATTGAACTAACTTATATACATCATCATATATACTATTATTTATGTTATCTCTAGTAACAAACACGCTAAGCACATATCCGAAATCACTGTCTCTATCCTTGATGTATTCAAATGATGGTAAAATCTCCTCTTAGGGTTTGATACAAACTATCTTCATGTATTAACTCTAACTGTCACTCATACAAATCCACACCCTTTACATTACCTTCTAAAAACTTCTTCGTTTTATCATAATCCCTGCTTTGCTCCATGCTTCTTGAGGATAGGTGTCGTTATTATAATCGCCTGTCACCTGCGACTTGCATAGTTTTAGACTTTATATCAGAATTTTTAACTGATACATCAGCGCACACAGAACCCTTGACACCCAAGCCAGCTCCTTCTGCGCGTATATTTTCAATTACAAATTCCTGCCATATTTATCTTTTTAGATAGCGAGACATCCCCTCTTGATCAATTACTCTTTCTATCGCTATCATCCAAAAAATAGCGAATATCAGTACAAAAATAATAATCAAACCGAACAACACTACCCACCTTTTTACACCAGTTTTCTTAGCGCTGTCAACTTTAGAACTTCTAGTATTCCTTCGTTTCGGTTGTATCCATTATTCATTCACTTATTAAAAACACTCATCGACCTTCTCGCCAAGATTGGTGTTCTATTAATTCCGCCAATCTCACACATTAATCTACGCTACCGTCATAATAAACCAATCTTGAAATAGCAAAGGTATTCTGCAGTACATAAGCGGCAAATACAATATTTCTCTTATGCTGATCAATGGTTACAGGGATTGCTTTGTCTGGAAAATTGTATACTGAAACGATGACGTTTTTCTTGCTATCTTTTGTTTCTAGGGTTTCATCAGCTGTTACCATAGGAGGTATCAGATAATCTTTTGCTATATCCATTTGGAACTTTTTGCTATTTTTAGTTCTCTGCTGGCATTTGCCTTATCATCTTCTGTGGAGTTGAGTTATCTTCCAAAGTGTCACCATAGCCTTTCTACTTTTTGACTGCTGCTTTTATAGCCAGTCACTAAAAGCATTGTATATAAATCCGCCTCTTATCGTGAACAATGGATAAATATCATCAGGTTTTTCGACTCAAACGGCTGATTAGTATGAAAGCCAAATCTGTACATATCATCATCCGAGTTTCCAAACGAAATATTTGTCTTAACTTCATAATCAAAAGAGTCAAACTTAATACCAGTATTCTGAATAACAGACGCCAGCTTGATAATTCGATTTGCATGAGATTGGCGCGTATTCCAGTCGTATCCCCTCTCCTCATAAGACGCTCTTATCTTCATAGTCTTCTCATTTTCAGATAATTCTGCCAATTTTAGGAATTTTACCGTCACGGCGTGCAACCTATATTATAACTCATCGTATGAATCAACTTTTTACTTCTACCTGTAACTTCTGCCGTTCACTATCTAAGCTCATCTCTTTGAAAACTGTTTTACTAGTTGGCGCGACCAAGTATCTGTCGCATATGTATCGGTAAATCCATACTCGCTGCTGCACCAAAACAAGCATTTGCCAACAGTAAACTCTACTTCTGGGTTATTTTTGGTTTTACCTTTCTACCATGTTACTGAAACACCAAAACTGCTCACCAACATTCTCGCCTATGACAAATTCTTCATGATATTTATTTTTCGATACATAGTAGTTTGCAACTCTGCAAAATGCCACCAGGAGCAACATGAATAACCAAAAATAGTCGCTTAAGAATAAATGTAGAGAAACCCTAAAAGCATAATAAGCACGCTTAAGATCTTGTCTTGTTTATCTACTCTAACATTCTTATTCAAAAGAATGAAAAGTCCTATAATCGGAAAATAATGTACTACAATAGCCAACACATCATAAAGTCTGTCTTTTCTTTTACTCGCTAGAGATATTGTTTTATACTCTTCCATAACTTTATGTTTTATTATCATACCATTGCTATTTTTCTGTACAGACTTTATTTAATGAATCACAACTTCAAACATATTTGCGCGTGGCAATCCATGAGGAGACTCGCCGATAAATGCACCGATGACAATCATCGCCAAAAGCACTAAACCGACGTGCACATAGTTGACTGCTGCAAGGCTTCGCCGCAATGCCGTATCTGGTCATCGGTTTCGCGAACAAAGAATAATAGCGCTAGCCGGCGATCGTCGCGATAATTGCCGCGATAACCCGTACATACGCTTCCTACGATAAACGAGTCTGCGGATAAAACTCCTTTCAGCGCCGATCAGCTTCATCATTTTGAATCTCGTCTCCTATTAAAGATTGCCATGCGAATCGTATTACAACCAGCGAAGAAATCACCACGAACACCACAGTAGCACGTGATGCTAATACTTGCCATCACCCAGATCGCCAAACTGTTTTCAGCGCTTTGCTGGCGGTCGCCGCTAAACGACGCTCTTTGCGCGGATCTTTTGTATTTTTATACAATTTGTCAGTTTTATTAAAATCTCCAGAGATTTCTGATTATTCAAATCTTTCTACTGAGACTCGCAGCGTCGCCGATATTTCATTGCTGGATCTGGTAGCTCCAATGCCTCCGGGTCATCCTCGTACTGTTTGGCCTGCTGATCGCGCGCCTCCTCGGCAGAAACGTATTTTACGCCAATCACATTATCCAATTTGGCAATCCGCGACTTGATAGCATTAATTTCTCCGGCGTATCGCCCTTTAGGTAAATCGACTATCGGCTGTTAGAGATATTGATGCTCACCATTCATAAAATTTGGCGGCGACATCGTCATAAAAGCGATCAAAAGCGTGATACTCATCACCGTAGTAGCAGCAACCGTCAGCCAAGCATGCGGTAAAACTATTAATACCGTAGCGGGCATATTCTGACAAATGTCAGCCAGCTGCGCCGGCAGCTGTTTGATACGAACTGCCTCCCTTGAGGATACGGGTTTTTCCTTGTCTTTGCCTCTGTCATTGCTTATAACTTCTTTGCTGGTCAGAAGTAATCTTACCGTGATCATCGGTAATAACGCGCCGCTTCAACCGGTTAACAATCTCCACGTTGTGCGTCGTTAAAATCACTGTCGTGCCGTATTTATTAATTTTTCCAGCAAACGAACGATGTCAGCTGCGTTTTCGGATCCAGGTTGCCAGTCGGTCGTCAGCAATTAGAATTTTCCGGCTGGCGCACTACCGCCCTAGCAATCGCCACCCGCTGCTGCTCGTCGCCAGACAACTGATTCGAAATTGTTTTCGCCTCTGCCCACCTCAGCTCAATCACCTTCGGCACGGCTGATTTAATTTCGCCGGTTAGCCCATGCCGGCACTCTGCAGCGAATGCGATATTCTCAAATACTGTCTCCGATTCGGCAGCAGTCTGTAAAATCCTGAAACACTACGCCAATCTTACGGCGCAGCAACGGAATATGTTTATCTTTCAGATTATCATAATCAATACCGCCAACGACGATTTTCCCCGAACTTGGCTTTTTTCCTCGCGCGTCAAGAGTTTTAGTAGCGTCGATTTACCAGCGCTGAAGTACCAGCGATAATCACAAACTCAGCCCGGCTAACTGAATACTCGCCCGATTTAAGGGCTGGCTTATTATTCTTTGCCCGTAATTCTTCGTCACCCCATCTAACAGAATCATCAGGCAACATTATGGCATAAACTGTATTCTGGCCGCAACCGTAATATCACTGAGTTTTCTCGGCATGCCTCAATAAACTCATCGAATATCGCCATCCAGCCCCTTTGAGCGTTGCGGTTCTCTCGCAGTGCGAGTGTCCTCGACCAGCTGTGCGGGTGCAGGACATACTTTCTGATCTGGTTGCCCAGTTGGCCGACCGCCAGCCCTGAGGTCCGACAGCGTTTCGGCGTGTTGTTCTGAGCTCATCGCCAGCAACTTGATCGCAAAATCTTCAGCGCCGTTTCTTTGTTCCCGAATCTGCGAACGCTCATTTTGAATCGCCACGGTAATGCCTCGTCGGTGCGCGTCATCCGCACCGCCGAGTCAGTGGTGTTCACTCCTGGCCAGCCCTCACCGCTCGCGAGCGATACACATCGATCTCAGATCACTCGGATCAATCGCAATTTCATCCGGCGTATCAATCTTGGCAGCACCTCCACCAGCGCAAAGCTGGTCTGGGCGCAAATTGTCAGCATTAAACGGACTGAGTCGCACCAGCCGAGCACGCCATTTTCTGAGCGCAGTTTCCCATCGCAAACGGCCCAGAAATCTCCAGCACCGCCGTCTTTATCCCCGCATCATCATTGGTCGAGCGCTCCAGCGTGTCAGCTTTCATCCCCTGACTTCTCTGCCCAGCGCAGACACATCCGCTCCAGCATGGCCGCAAAAGTCCTGAGCATCCAGCCCGCCCACGCCGGCCGAAACTCCGCACTCACCGCCTCGCGGTTGTCGTATGGGCCGCTAAACAATGAGATCAGTCTTGCGCCAGGTAAATTCTGCTCTAATGCCGCCACCTGCGCCTCAAACCCGGCAGCAGATCATCGTCGTCCAGCTCCATCAACTCAGCGATATCCGCTAGCTGTACCCTCAGCGTCTGCCACGGCTCGAACTGTTTGGCGCAATGCCGCTGTCTTTTTCGCCAGCGCCTGCGCCTCGTCCGGATTATGCCAAATCTCCGGATGATTGGTTGCTCGTCCAGCGCCGCCATCTCCGCTCCAGCGCCGCAAAATCCAGCGCTGACTGGCCTGTTCCACTTCTGACTGCAGGGTTTTGATGCGTTTTGCAGGTGGCTGCATGGCTACTATTGTAACAATTTTGCTATGCTTTTTGTATGAAGATTGGCATATTTGATACGGGAACTGGCGGTAAATTAGTAGCAAAGAGGCTGGAAAAATTACCGCCGCAGCATTCGTACATCACGGCGATCGACCGCGAGCACGCACCGTACGGCAATCGTTCACCGGAAGAGATTTCATCACGCCAACTGATGCACCGCTATCCAGCCGATACTATCATGCGACATTATTGTTATGGCATGCATCACCGCCACGACTAACGCGATTAGCTCGCTGCGGCACGTTACACAGACGTAGGCTTTATGGGCTTTGAACCGATGATCAAATCGGCCGTCATCTTGACCAAAATCACATCATATTACCATGCTGGCGACAAACGCCACCAAGCACAGCCAGCGTCTGCGCGCGCTTATCAGTGAATATGCTGCTGGCGTTCACATTGATATCGCCAGACTACCAGCGCGTGGCATACATGATCGACTCAGCGTCTGGCCGACGATATTCCGCTTGATGGAGTATCGGCCAGTGTTGCGGACGGCAGCGATGTTATTGTTCTAGGGCTGCACGCATTATCTGGCGCTCAAGAGGCGGTTACAACGCCTTTTCCGCAATGCTCGCATTCTTGAACCCACTGCAATTATCGCCAAGCGGATTAGCTGATTTTGCTGCGTTAATTGTTATACTATCCTACGAATCAAGACATCTAGCATCTCGTGACTACTGAGCAAATTAACAATGCAGTGGCACGCTGGGCCGAGAGCTGACGGCGAGTATCGTGACAAGAACCCGCTGGTCATCGGCGTACTGCGCGGTGCAGCACCGTTTAGCGATTGATCTAGTGCGAGCGATGGACTGTTACCTGAAATCGACTTCATGACGTCTTTGCCACGGCGACGCAACTGAATCATCCGGCGCGGTCACTCATCCTCAAAGACATTGATAGCGACGTTACTGGGCGGCATATGTTGCTGGTCGAAGACATCGTCGATACCGGGTCGAACGCTGGAAAAGTTACTAGAATTATTCTCTGGTCGCGGTGCGGCCTCAATCAAGTCTGCTCACTACTCGACAAACCCGAACGACGTATCGCCAACGTTACACGCCGATTACGTCGGCCTGTCAGTCCCTAACGAATCGTCGTCGGTTGACGGCCTAGATTTCGCCAACAATACCGCAATCCGCCCATATCAGTATTGAAACCAGAAATCTATCAAAATTAGAGATTCTCCACTGCCGCCACGAACTGCTCGTCGCGGTCATTATAGCTCTTAAACATATCAAAGCTAGCGGCGGCTGGACTGAGAATCACCACATCGCCGGACTGCGCCTGACTTGCCGCCGTTCTCAACAACTCACTAACATTTCGTCAGCCATCTCCAGCTGGACAACCTGGCAAGATGCCTCATTTTTATGCGATTTCGATGTTCGCTGGCGTTAGCGCCGTTGACAATCACCGCTCGCATTTGCTGCCTGGCGATTTCCTGCGCTAATTCCGTATAGTCCGCACCCTTGTCAGAGCCGCCCAAAATCAAAAATCTTTGGCTCCGTGAAAGCTTTTTAACGCGGCAATGGCACGCTACCGAGGCGTGGTTGAAATACTATCGTCAGTATTTCACGCCATTTTTCTCAGCGACAGAATTTCAAACAGTGCGGCAGTCTGTGAAACTCTCCAGTCCAGCGGTAAATTGCTCATCAGTCACCGTAACAGGCAGTTCCATCACCGCGCTCATCGCCGCGCAGGCATTCTCTAGATTATGCGCGCCCGGCAACCGCAAATGATCGGTGCTACAAATCTGCTGATCTTGCACGCAAAAGTAGCCGTCCCTGAACATAAACTTGGTCATCGTCGGGAATAGCGTAGCGCTGCGCGAAAATCCAGCGCATCGCCATGATTATCGCCCGTACTCTAGCGGTCTTATCAAGCGGCGCGGCAGCCACTTCCCGCGAATACTTATTCGTCGGGTGATATAAACAAACATCGCCAAGATGCTGGTGGCGGCGAATATTTTCTTGGCATTGAGGTAGTCGGCGAAATCGCATGGACATTCAGATGATCCGGCTCGATCATCAGCACCACCGCAATATGCGGCGACTTTTCTAGATCCCACAGCTGAAAACTAGACAATTCGTAAACGACAATGTCGGTTTTTAATCTTCGGCAAGACATCCAGCGCTGGCACGCCGATGTGCCGACCAGATGTACCGTTTGCCCGGCTTGCTGCAAAAATCGAGGGCAATCAAACTGCACGTCGTCCCCTTACCTTTCGTCCCAGTTACGCCGATAATCGGCGCTGAACACTTGTCAAAAAACTCGTTGGTCGCAGACCGAATCTTGCCGTTAGTTTTTATGTTACGCGGCGGCAAACTGGCCGTCCGCACCACCAAATCAGCATCGCCCAGCTGCTCGTTGAAGACATTTTTGCCAGAAATCAACCTCACGCCGTCTCGGAATTGCCGGCAGTTTATCCGCCGGACGCTCGTCAGCCACCACAAAGCTCCGCGTCAGGAAATTTCTGCTGGAAATATATCAGATTTGATATGCCTTCTATGCCGTAACCAGCGATAATTATTTTCATACAAACAGTATATCATGAGACGAACTAATCATAAACACACCCTAAACTTGACTTATTTCATATACTATGCTATTATTCAAGGCATGAGTGAACAATTTATTACCCCCACACAACCAGAAGGCAAACCTGACACAAGCGATTGGGATGCAATTGCTGAAGTAGTATCTAGAGAAGTCGGAGCTAGCATGAGTCTGGCAATTGATTGCTGATACTCTACCATTAACTCATGAGGCTGTGGGATTACCATCACCAAAAAGAGAAGGAACAGATCCAGACTCAGCAACGGGCTCAATATCGCGAAACTGCTGACCCGCTGTCAGAATCAGATTCTGACAATAAACAATTTTAGAATAATCACATGTTTTGCGCCACTGTTTGCGCGCCCATTTGATAGCGTCCCAGGGCGTACGACTTGGCATACCTCGCTATCGTCGACAAATAACAATAAATTATTAGCCATATGAGTTTTTACAAAAACATATCAAATTTGATATGTGTATTAGTCATTCTAATCCAGCACAGCCAGCTTCTCCTGGAAGCCGCAGCAGCAGATCTCTATCGCCAGAGCTTACGCCAGCGAGGACGTGGACGTCTGAGTCGAGGAATTCTCTGGCTACTTGATTATCTTCTCGGCGGTAGTTGCCACAAAATTGCCGCTGGCACGCCAGCATAATCCTTGACAAAGTCGTCAGAAAAATAGCGCCGGGTATAAAAATTACTAATTTGCGCCACCGTTTGCGCACCATTTGGTAACGCCCCAGGGCGTACGACTTTGGCAACCTCGATATCCTCGGCAGCGATATCACCGTTTAACACTTTTTCAGCTCGCGCACGATAATATCAAATAGCAGCTTCCGCAGTCTCCAAATTGACCTGCCCGCCAAAAATCCCGACGACGAGTCATAAAAATCCGACCGACGTATCACTAAACATTCCATACACCAAGCCTTTCTTACGGGCCATACCAGAATCCGCGAACTCAGCGTTCCAGTCAAAAATATGATTCAGCAACCCATGCATCCTGATTCTTCGTTAGTTAGCTCGCGCGGCAGGCTTTGCTGACCAACCAGTTCAAATTCGACGCTTCTTTACGGCGAATTAACAGAGGCCACGCGCCGTGCAGCTCACTCGCGCGGAATTGCAAATCGTTCGCCAGGTCTCCAATTGCCATTGCTCTGAAAAATCCTTAATGGCGGTCTTGCGAGCCAGCCATTTTTCCGGCAATCACAAAACCGCATATTGTTTTGAGCGTGTGCGTCCGCCGATGATGCTCCTTAATATCTTTTATCGTTACGTTGTCCATTTTTCAGGCGCTGGCTATCCGTCAGAAATATCCTCGCCCAAAAGCTTGCTGCACCCGCAGCCATAATACGCGGCTGTGATTATTCAAATAGCCGGTTAATTCCGAGCGAACATTACCCTCTCTGCCTCCAAACGAGATCGCTAGTAAACCGCGGCGTAACAATCGCCAGCCGCTGCAATTCAAAATCCGATCCCACTCAAAAATCTGCGCAAACCACCTCGTACACCATGGAATAATCAGAGGTATAGGCATTGTGATAGGCGCTGTTCTTTTATAAATTCCCTGCTCGTAGGCATGCTCCGAACGAAATTTCTCGTTTTGCGCCAAACGCCATATGCTCCATCAAATGTGCTGTTTCAGCAAATCTCCTTATCCGCACGTAGCGGTCGCCTGCCCGAAACTGTACCTGAAAAACTCATTACCGTGGCGTCTGGGACATCGATTAACAGACCGCGCGCACCATTCTTCAGTTTAACTTCCTCAACTGTATGCTTCATCTATCCTGCTCCTTAATTGTCTATTGCCCTGAATTATCTGCGATGTTTTTGCGATTTTGGCGCTGAGCTTTCTTTTTCTTGCGCGCTTGGTTCTTAGCGCGGTTTGACTCGGCGCTCGATTTGCCTTTTTTCACCGAAAAGTCATCGTCGCGATTTTTCCTCGCCCGCACCAAGCTCATTAACACCGCGTTCCACCCGCATTCTCTGCCAAGCGCGTTAATTCCGTGTCGTATTCATCATCCTGCGACTGGCGAACCACCGCATCGGCCTCATGAATATTGAAGATGACCGTCAAAAACTTCGTCGCGCAAATTAGCCTGCAAGCTTTCGAACAATTTTTGCGACTCGAACGATATTCCGCAACGGATCGCGCTGGCCGACACTGCGCCAGTGGATACCCTCGCGCAGGTGCTGCATATTCTCCAAGTGCTGCATCCATAATGCATCCAGCACCGCCATATAAACCTCGCGCTCCACGCCGCGCAAATTATCCGCGCCAATTTCAGACTCTTTCGTCGCATATGACTCTTCAGCCAGCTTCAGCGCCTTTTTCATAACGCAGCCTGTCTTTCTTTTCTCTTGCCAATTTTCGAAATTTTTGCCTCGTCAACTGGGAAAAATTGCACATCTTCGACAAACTTCGGATTATTCTTAGTTGGCGGCGCTGCCAATTCGTGAACTTTCGCTCGCAGTAGCGTTCAATCTCCGGCTCATATTGTCGCCCTCCAAGATCTTTGCGGCGCATGACGCATACCACGCGACGGTGGCGATTAATCACGTTGTCATACTGAACAACACTTTTGCGCGTATCGAAATTGCAGCCCTCGACGCGCTTCTGGGCTGCTTCAAAGGTTTTCGATACGGCGCGGTTTTGAATCGGCGTTTCCTCGTCCACGCCAGCCTGATCCATCAGCGCCGCGATGCGCTCGCCTTGGAAAATCCGCATCAAATCATCTTCGGTCGACACATAAAACTGCGTCTCACCTGGGTCACCCTGACGACCGCCACGACCGCGCAGCTGATTGTCAATGCGCCGCGACTCGTGCCGCTCTGAGCCGATCACCACCAAAACCGCCTAATTCCTGACGCCCTTGCCCAAGCTTGATGTCGGTACCGCGTCCAGCAATGTTTTGTCGCTAGGGTAATCGCGCCCGCTTTCACCAGCCTTCTCAATGATAGCCGCCTCGCTCATTATTCTTAGCGTTCAAAATCTCAAACTTGATGCCCTCTTTCTCCAGATATTTAGCAATCTGCTCGTTCTTAGCAATCGAGCCAGAACCAACCAACACTGGCCGGCCTTGCTGTGATAATCGCCAACAGCTTCAGCCACCGCCTTCAACTTACCCTTTTCGGTCTTGAAAATCAGGTCTTCTTTGTCGTCGCGAATAACTGGCTTTGTTCGGCGGAATCTGAATGACGTCCAGTGAATAAATTTGTTGAAACTCTTCAGCTTCGGTAAACGCCGTACCAGTCATACCGCTCAATTTATTATACAAACGGAAATAATTCTGGAACGAAAATGGTCGCTAGCGTCATGCTTTCTTCCAGCACTGGCACGCCTTCTTTGGCCTCAATGGCCTGGTGTAAACCCTCGTTGTAGCGCCGACCTTGCATCAAACGGCCGGTGTGCTCATCGACGATGATCACCTCGCCGTCATTGGTCACCACGTAATCTTTGTCACGTTTGAACAATGTTTGTGCTCGCAACGCCTGGTCCATGTGGTAAACGCTGCGCACGTGGTCTGGCGTGTACAAATTTTTTATTCCCAGCAGTTTTTGGACTTTTTCCACGCCCTCGTCAGTCAGGCCACGCTGCGGCTTTTTCATCCCAAAACATAGTCCTCTGGCACCTAATTTGCTGGCAACTTTGGCAAAAGTATAGTAGTTGTCCGGGTTCTCGCTGCCGGTGCCGAGATGATCAGTGGCGTTCGTGCTTCGTCGATCAGAATGGAGTCCACCTCGTCAACAATGGCAAAGTTCAGCTCGCGCTGCCTGAGCAAATCAACGTCGTTAACCATGTTGTCACGCAAATAGTCAAAACCAAACTCGTTGTTGGTGCCGCAGGGTAATGTCCGCCGCATAGGCCTCTTTACGCGTAACTGGGCGAAGCTTGCGCATGCGCGGATCGTCATGATGTTCATTGTCGTAATCTTTATCATGCAGACAAATGATGCTTCGTTAATGAGTCACGCCAGTTGTCAAGCCCAAAAAGTCGCACACCTGGCCCCATCCAGCCAGCGTCGCGCTGCGCCAGATAGTCGTTGACGGTCACCACGTGAACACCCTTGCCTTCCAATGCATTGAGATATGTCGGCAGCGTCGCCACCAGGGTCTTACCTTCGCCAGTCTTCATCTCAGCCACATTGCCTCGCGAAGAACCATGCCGCCGATTAACTGAGACATCATACGGACGCTCGCCGATGACGCGCTTGGCTGCCTCGCGCACCACCGCAAAGGCATCCCGGCAAAATCGTATCCAGTGTTACATTCTTTTTCGTCAGACGCTTTTTCAGCGTCTCCGTCTGCGCTCGCAGCTCCTTGTCCGACATTTTTCATACTTCTCAGACAGACCGTTAATTACGTCAACATGCTGCAGCCGCTTCAAAATCTTCTTCTGCGGATCGCCAAAAATCTTACTCAGCGCCTTTTGTTGTGTCATTGCCATAAACTCAAAACTCCCTCACTTTCAGGCATTTTCAAAAACTGTATATTATTATAGCGTTTTTCTGAACAATTTGAAAAGAAAAAGCGCCCAGAAAGTGAGCGCTTCATACCAACTTCAGGGTACAAATTATTTCCGGCTCAATCCTCGCTTCAATCTAGCCAAAAACCCGCGGCTGCTGCCGACATGCGTCAAAACGTCATCCTTATACTTTCGCACCCTGCCCATTTAACTTCGCCCTCAACGATATCCACCGCCGCCAAAACGTTCATTGTTGAATCTTTGGCGGTAATTTTTCTTATCTGGCACATTAATCAATCACCTCAACCTCGTACTTGTTGCCGCCAGGATTATCAATCTGCTTAATCTTCACGTCAGCGGTCGCGCTTTTGCGGGCATGCTCGCGGCAAATATTTGCCCAGCGCGCCGATTTTTCGCTCGACATATTTTTTCGTCGTGTCTGTCAATTCGTATTTGACGCCGGTAATGGTAATATTTTTAATCATGGTTCCTCCTTTTACTACGCAAGTGTAACATTCTCATGTTTTGCTATCTTTAGCAATTCTTCATGCATTATAGTTATTTTATCCTCAGTGCTTAGCTTTTCAAAATTCTTACTCACCAAGGCACGGTTTGGTTTTCTTTGTAAATTACGGCGTATATTTCCTTAATGTCATTTGTCAGCGCTTCAACCCTGCCACTCAAGTGTATCAAGACGGTCTTTTTACGCCGTGCATATCCTGCTTCAAGGCGCTAACATCTTGTTTCAAAGCGCTAATATCCTGTTTCAAAATACACACGTCCGATTCGAGAGACTCAACCTCTTTTCAACCGAACCAAGCCTGGCCTCGATCCTGTTTAAACGCTCGCCGTGCTCGTCAAATCGCGGCAAAACAACAGTTTCAAGGCCTCGACCACGCCATCGGCGATCGCACCCTTGATCCATTGCTTATCGTCATTAGTCAACGCCATATCCCCTCCTACGTCCTATTATATCATCTCGCGGCCATTCATGTACGGACTGAGTACTTCCGGCACCGTCAAACTGCCATCCTCATTCTGGAAGTTTCTCAAAATCACCACCAATGACCGCGCCAACGAAACCGCCGTACCGTTTAAGGTGTGGACCGACTCAATGATGCCGTCCGCTCGCCGCACCCTAATATTCAAACCGCGCGCTTGATAGTCCGTACAATTCGAGCAACTGGTCAACTCGCGGTAGGTCTGATCAACCGGTGACCAATATTCAATGTCATACTTTTTAGCAGCCGGTGCGCCTAAGTCGCCCGCCGCGATATTCACCACGTGGTACGAAATACCAATTTGCTGCACAGTGCTTCCTCGACGCTGAGGATTTTTTCATGAATTTCCTTAGACTGCTCCGGCAGACAAAACGCGTACATTTCCAATTTGTTAAATTGGTGCACTCGGAACAATCCACGAGTATGCTTGCCATACGTGCCCGCTTCCTTGCGGTAGCATGGACTGTATCCCGTGTACAACAGCGGCAAATCTTTCTCGTCCAAAATTTCATCAGCGTGATAGCCAGTCAGCGGCATTTCTGCCGTCCCGATCAGCGTCAAATCTTCGCCCTCAACCACATATTCATTGCTGCCCTCGCCCTTCGGCGTAAAGCCCGCACCCTCTGCTGTGCGTAAATTCACCATGTGCGGCACAGTCATGAACGTAAAGCCTTGTTTCATAACATAATCCAGTGCAAACTGTGCGACGGCATTTTTCCAGCAGCGCCAAGTCGCCCTTAAGGTAATAAAACTTAGCGCCAGCTACTTTCGCACCGCGCTCAAAAATCACCCAGCCGCGGCTGACGGCATAGTCAAATGATCCTTAGCGCCCGTTTTACGCTCGCCGTACACCTTTACCTCAACCGAATCTTCCTCACCGCCAAGTGGCACGTCGTCAAAAGGTGATGTTCGGCACGTTTTTCAGGATTGCGGCTACTTTTTCCTCAGTGGACTTTAAGTAACCTTCACGTCTCTGCCAACTCAATTTTCAGCTGTTTTCCTGGTCGATTAGCTCCTGATCCGGGCGGCCGCCTTTCATCTTCGCTGAAATTGCGTTCCGCCGTTCGCGCAACGCCTCAACTTGTTTTTGCAGGTCGCGGCGCTCGTCATCTAATTGCAACATTGTTGCAATATCGACCAAATACCCCTTGTCATTTGCCGATTTTTTGCACCAAATCAGCATTTTTCTCTAATAAATTTGATGTCTAACATATCCTAATTATATAACAACTTCTGCTTAAACGTGAGAGATTATACCGCACCCAGCAGCCCTATTATCACCAGCCCCAGCACAAATCGATAAATAATGAACGAACGAAAATTATTGCTTTGGATAAACTTAAGCAGCCAGGACACCGCCACATATCCCACGCCGAAAGAAACTACCGTGGCAATAATAGTTGATGTCCAGCCGACGCCGCCGGAAATGTGCTTATACTTTGGTGACGACCTCCAATAATCCCGCCGCCACCAAAGCCGGAATTCCTGAAGAAAAGCTCAGTTTCGTGACCGATACGCGATCAAAGCCGCGGAACAAACCAACAGAAATTGTCGCGCCAGAACGGCTGACTCAGGAATCAGCGACAGACATTGTCCCATACCAATCGCCAGAGTATCCTTCCAGTTCGTCTCGACTTCATCGCGCTTATTTTTTGCCGCCCGATTATCCGCCAGCCACATCACTGCGCTCCAGCCAATCAGCCCGATTGCCACAAACCACAAACTCCGAAGCACCGTCTCAACTTCATGCTTAAATAGCAAACCGACGACAGCGATAGGAATTGAGCCGATAATAATCGCCCAGCCGTATTTATAATCAAACTTCCGGCGCGCCCGCTTCCACCATAGCCCGCGCCACCAGGCTTGCAGAATCCGCCAAATATCGCTCCAGAAATAAATTACCGCCGCCAGAATTGCTCAATTTGGATCACCGCCGTAAACGCCACCACGCTCGGATCGTCGATTTTCATCCCCATCAATTTCTCGACAATCGTCAAATGCCCGGTTGAAGAAATCGGCAAAAACCTCGTTATTCCTTCAACCACGCCAAGAACAATTGCTTGCCATACCCAAGCCATGCTACCGATTACCTTTTCATCCTACAAGTATAGCACCTCAAATTGATAAACGCTAATCAAAGCATGCCGTCGCGACCGCGACGGGCGCCAGCAAATCCACCGGGCCGTAAACCCTGACGGAAACCGGACCGTACATGTAGCGACAGCGCATAGACTCCGTGAAACCGCGATGGCTGACGTCTCGTCTATCTGGCTTTTTACATTAACCACGAGTTTGTCGCCGTCGCGGCGCAATTACTTCCGGTACTTTGGAATATTGCGTGTCGTGATATTTTACTTCCAACCGAGTCTTTTCGGCACAGCCGCCGTATTCCATCGCAACATATTCACCGTTGCCATCAACTCACTATACTTTTAGCGCCGGCAGCTGCTGAGGCGTCAACGGTTTTAACTTTTTAGAGTTTTCTCGTAATCGTAAGTTAGATTCGAATAAGTATTAGCGCTGAAAAGTGCCACACCCGACAAACAAACCGCGCCAGCCATCAATAGACCCAGCATTGCCATAATCGCCGGACGTTTCAGTTTCAAGTGAAGACGCTCCAGGTAGCCAGCAACGTCAAGGTGAACAAAACTGCGCCGCCAAAACCAAGCAGCATAGCAATCCCCACGCCCAGCTTTGCGCGGTAAATCCGTTCAACGCTGCCACTGCGCCAAAGCCAAACACGCCGCCGACTAGCAGTGCCTACCAGCAGTCCAAACGCTATCATCGCCAATATAATTCCCAGCAAAAAGCGGAAAATCTTGGCAGCGGTGCTTTGCTGCTTGCTTTTTAGTGCTATCGTCAATCGACAAGCGTTTGAGCGCATCCAGCGTCACCGGCTCGCCGCGCATCCGCAGCTTGTCGGAAGCCGTCCGCGCTTCAAGGAATCGACAACCACATGACAATGTAAATCAGCACCGCCGTGCCAAAACGTTATAAACGGCGAAAAGATAGCGATCAGCGTATCCACAACGGATTAACGCCAAAATATGCCGCTACGCCAGCACACACGCCGCCGATCAAACCATGCTCAGTATCGCGCATTAGCTACTTGAGACGAATTGCCCAATACCTCGTCATCTGCGTCAACATCTGTCTCCGCGTTGTCGCTATCATCCGAAAAATCGCGCGGCTCGCCCATCTGTTTCTGGATTGCCAGAGATCATCATCGTTACCGATTACGCCGTCTTTGCCACGCCGCGCTCCGCCAAAAGCTCCACCATTCGCGCTTCAATTTCTTGCATGGCTTCCGGCTCGGCATGCATATTTTTGAATTGAATTAAGGTATTTCTCCAATGATTTTTGGCATCAATCTCCCACGCTAAACGGCGTTTTTCGCCAAATGGATTCTGGTTATTTCTTTCATCGCTTTGCTCCTTTCTCGAGATTTTTCAGCGAATTATTTAACAGTTTTATCCGATCTTTCAATTCATCCACCAATTGCTTGCCATTGTCAGTCAGCGAATAATATTTGCGCGGCGGACCTTGCTCGCTTTCCCTGCCATTCGTGCTTAAGGTAGCCATATTTTTGTAAACGACTCAGTAGTGGATAAATCGTGCCTTCCACTACCATCAAGTCCGAATCGCTCAGTTGCTTTGACGATATCACCCGGTGTACTGCGGTTGTTTTGTAGCACACCAGCAGCACACAGTAGACCAAAAACCTTTGCGCAGCTGGATCGCTAAGCTCTCCGCGTAAGCACTAACGTCCATGCTTTTATCCCTCCTGGCACGGTTGACTTTTCAATCCGACCGTCTTTAATGATGATCTGATAATCGCATTTTTCGCCAAATCAGCGTCGTGTCACCACGATCAACGTCACGCCCTTTTGTTTATTATAATCAAACAACAATTCTTCCACTTTGGTGCCCGTTTCGCTGTCCAAATTGCCCGTCGGTTCATCAGCGAAAAATGATTTGCGGATCACCGACAATTGCCCGAGCGATTGCCAAACGCTGCTGTCCGCCCGACAAGTCTTTGGCGCGGTTTTGCGCTTATCGTACAAATCCACCGCTTTAAGCGCCGCGTTGATTTTGTGCGCTCGCTTTTGCGCGGCAGCCGCGCAATTTCAGCAGCAAACTGACGTTGTCAACCACGCTCTCATTGCCTTGGACAAAAAAAGCTCTGAAAGATAAAGCCGATTTTCTTGGCGCGAAACTCATCGACGACGCTTCGGCTTTAGCTGCAAAGATGTCTTGCCCGTCGATGATCACCTGACCATGCTGTGGGCTGTCCAGCCCAGAGATCGCGTGCATCAGCGTCGATTTTCCTGAGCCAGATTTGCCGAGATGCCACGCTGGCTCCTGTTGGGATGGTTAAGCTGACATTTTTCAGCGCCGTAAATTGATTTTTTTCTTTTTGCCATAAATTTTCGTCACATCTTTTAGTTTAATCATGATCTCTCTCCTATTCTGTCCTAACGCCTCAATTGGGTCCAATTTTGTTGCTTTTGCGGCTTTGCAACCAGCCAGAAATGTAGCCATCACCACCAGTCCGATCACCAACAGTCCGATTTGCAGCGGATTAATTACTAGAAGATTCGTGCCAACGCCCAATTTTTAAGGCGCTGGTAATTACTGGGTTCAGCAGCGTCACCAAACTTGCCAGCCCGACGCCAATCAAGCCGCCCAGCAAACCAACCCATGCCGCCTCATAACGGAACAACTTGCCAATATCACGGCTGCGCATTCCTAGCGCCTTCATTAGACCAATTTGACTGGTGCGCTCCAACACCGAAATATACATAGTGTTAATAATCCCGAACACGCTCGCCAGCAATGCCAAGCCGCCGAATCCTGCCAACAACATCTGCGCTGCATTAACTAGCTTTAGCAACGTTTCACGAATATCCTGAATTGAATAGGCATTGTAATCTTTATTAATTTCGTCTTTCACGACATCAATATTTTCTCATCATCAACCCGTCACAATCGTCGTTGAATATTCATTTTGGCTGGCTTTTTGTCATGGCTAAATTCGTAGTTTCTTTAGCATCAGCTGTCGAAATCTCTCAGCATTGGCTGATAATACAAAAATCGTATCCGATTCTTTATCAACCGCCGCGATTTTTAGCGCCATCTCTTTGGCAACCTCGCCCTTGCGCTGCCACTGCGCACACCAAGGGTAATCGTCTGTCCAATCGCCGACTGCGCATCTTTGAAGCCCAACTGTTGCAGCATAAGTCATTCGAATAATAATCTCGCCTGGCTTTGGCATAAAATCTTCCAAAGTTCCTGCTGCCAATTCCGCCCGAGTTTTATCAGCCTTCACTGCTATTTCCAAGGCAAATTTCTTACCCATTGCCCGAACTCTGAGCGTACGCCACGCCGTCGGTTGAATACGCCGGAGTCACCGTTTGAACGTGTGAAATTTTTCGCAGTTTAGCAAGGTCGGCGTCGCTCATTGAATATTTGCTGCGCCACGCCGCCTCCTCTTTTTTAGACTGGTCTTCTTCTGACTCTTTTGGTGCGCCGTATTCCGGCAATTCATCCTTCTTACTAGATTCAGCCTTTTTATTGACCATGATTACTTTTTATCGCCAGCCGCATCAACCATACTGTTGGTGTATAACCGACCGCCCTCGCCAGACCATCAGCGCCAAGCCAATCGTAAACGCCCCGACAGAAATCGCCAGCGACGTCAAAATTGTCCGACCCTTTGACTGGCGAAGATTCCGCCCCGCCCGCTTGATGATATCAATTCTTCTCATGCTATGCTCCTTGTATTTTCATTATACATAGTACTATGTTATACAAGGTACTATAAAAAGTCAAGTACTTTCTATAATTTACTATTCAAACAACAATTTACCCTTTGACTTCTTCGATTTTTAGTTTTTCTTATTTTTAGATTTATTCTTCGACTTTACCGGCTTGGCGGCGCTATAATCTATACAATCTCTGTCTATGACATCGCTATATACATCGCTGCATCATAAAACACTGGATCGCCCCATACGGCAATATCTCCATTTTCATCATAGTCAACAACCGCCGCAATTATCACTTGATGTTGTCTACTATCAAGCTCTTCCCACGCCTCTTCTTGGTCCGTAAAATCAATTTCTTTCGTTCCATCGACAACGTCAAATCGTCCATTATACCATCGGCAATCCGCCACAATCCCCTGCTGCAGTTCCCCTTTATCATCTTGCACCCACACACTCGTAAATATGACCGTTTCATCATCCGACAACTCAACCACCTCAAGCGGCTTTACTGGCTGCCGCGCATCAACAGCCAATCTATCCTGTGCCTTATCAATATACATCACCTCTTGCGGCTCAACAAACGGCTCGATATCGAGTACGTATGGAATTTCAATTGGTAACGTCTCAACTCGTTATTTGCCGCAAGCGCTCAGGAACGCCACTCAGTCTCATGCTTTTTATTAGGCATATCATCTCCCTGCCCACCACTACATTAATTATCAGAATTTTTCCTAGTATATCACGGCAGAGGCGTTTACCCGCCCTACTCCTCATCATAATTCGCTTATCACCGAAATTCAACCATCGCAACGTAGTTGCATCATCCTGGGCGGCGCTTCAAATGGCCAACGAACGGCCACGAAAGTAGCGCTCCAGCTATAGCTGTCATGCTAATCTTGTTTCGGTAGCAAATGAGCTGATTCTAAATAGGCTTGATAACTTCTCGCCAAATTAGCGAGTTAGTATCTCTAAGAGTGCATTGATCCGGATCAAGCAATCCTCACTCACCCAATCCTCACATACCCTACCCAGATTATCAGTGCTTGCTGCGACTTCCTTTCACACAACTTCCGCGCCTTATCTGAGCTGTGAAGCATCCTAATTTCTTTTTCCAGATTCGGGCACAAGTCTTTAACTTGTCTCAAACAGCGGCCATTCTTCCATTGCCGCAGCCAGGTGGTAGTGTCTCTAAAGATCCATGCTCTACAACCCAAGCTCCATCGGTCATCAGAAATAATCCTATCTCCTGGATATAATGCACGACGCGTAATCACAGATATCCGTCTCTGATAATCTACCAGAAACCCTCACACGAACCTAAATAGTTTAACGGGTCCCCAAACTCGTCTCGCTGAGGCTCAGCAAATATGGATACCATCATCGGCACCCTCTTGATATAACGCTACCGCCGTGTCACCCAGCGTTCGCCACTGTTACCTTCCCGTCAGTGATACGCATAACGGCACCAACACAAACTCCAGCATCTTTATTCATACTCACCGCTTCGCGCACCTTGTAGCGCCTCAGAAAACATCGCTACCACCCAACCCAAAATACTGTTTCACAGCCACACGCTATCTCGCTGCCAATCGCGGAGACCCGATATCATCTGCACTACCTCGCTCCATCGAATAGTCCGATAGCATTATATTCTGCACAATCACGCCAGCATCGTCGCCAACCTGTAAAATGCTACAGGCGTCACTGGATCATCAAGATATTGTATGGTTTCAGAGTAACACGCCTGACCTGCCATCGCTACTGAACTACCGTTTTTCAAATTTCACCTGTCAAACTCATCTTCGATCTCCTGCTTCAAAATCTCCTCGATCACGTCTTCCAGGGTGATAATCCCCATCTGCTGATCCCCTTCTGGATCAACCACCACGAACAAATGACTGCGCGTCTGGATAAATCGGCTCAGCACCGTATCAAGCGTGAGCGCGCATCAATATCATGGATCTTATCGTGGTACGCCTGACTAACTGGTGAGTGGCAGCTCCTGTCCCCACCAAATCTTTTGACGTACAATAATCCAACAAACGTTCCATCAGATTGAACTGGAATTCGTGAGTGCCCCGCGTGTTTAATTTGCCAGCAACGTCGCGTCCAGCTCATCATCCAAATTCACCGCAAACACCTCACTCATCGGCGTTACCAAATCACCAGCCGTCTTTTTACTAAATTGCAGCGCTCCCGCCGCGATCCGACTTTTCGTCATAGTCAACGGGCTATCCGACCGCTCAGCATGTTCGTGAATAATCTGCTCTAGCTCCTGGTGTGAGTACAGCTGCGGTGCTTCCTTGCCTCACCCAGCGATTGAGCAGCTTAGACATCGGCCGGGCCAGCGGCCAAAATAGCACATAAATCACATCCAGCAGCCAAAAGAAATGCCGTACAAAACGATAGCCGCGCTGAGTAAAAATCGCCTGCGGCAAAAATCTCGCCAAACATGGTTATCAGTAATGTGGCAATCAACCCACCAATCACGCCGTTCGTCGTCATTACCCAGCAAAATCGACATCGCCGTATTGACGCCGACGTTGCCCAGTAAAAATACAAAGATCAGATAGTAGCCGTCCTTACGGTAGCGGTAGCACCCGTGCAGCTATCACATCGCCCTGCCTGGCCTTGCGCTGCAAATCATCTGGCCGTGCCATCATCAACCCAATATTAAGGCCCGAAAACGACCCCGACAGCACCAGCAGAACCGCCGCCATCATTAATAATAAAGCGTCAGACACGGTTACCAGCCGCCGCCTCGCCTCCGCCGCCTCCGCCGCCAGCGAAGCCGCTGCCAGTTGAACCGCCAGAGGTCGAAGAGTAATCGCTTGCGCTACTAGCCACGCTTGACAGACTGTTCATCCCAGCCGCAAATGCCGCCGCATTAAACGCGCCCTGGCCGCTATACCAATCCGGCTGCTCGCCAACCTGCTCATAGTACTTACCCAGCTGCGCACTCCACTCTTTTTCCTGGCCAAACAACACCGCATACGGCAATACCTCTCTCTACAATTTCACCAATTGTTTCTCATCAGCCGTATCAATCTTCACTTTTTCCGCGCCCTCAGGACTCTGAAGCATCCGTAAACGCTCAGCCTCAGCCGCGCCTATATACATCTTTAACCCTGACAAACTACCGCCTGAGCGCTAAGCCCTCATCAGTCAGCGACCAGCCAAACGATAATGAAAATAGCATTGCTGCCACTGCCAGTAAAAGCGGCGACAGCAGCAATATACCAATAATACCAATCCCCAGCGCCCATCTTTGCACGGCTCGTTTATTCGCTGGTTTTTGTTCGCACAAACCATATTTGCCGCATACCAAATTCTTCAAATTCCTATCATCATCGCGTGTCCGCGCCGCATATGACATACTGTTCTGCAGCTTTTTTTCAGATTCAGTCGCTGGCCTGGATTTGGTATCGACGAACCAAACATATCACTAATAATCTCGCATTCCTCAGGTCTCAACTCTTTCAAATCTTTTAACAATTTCAATTTCATACTGCACAGGCCGGAAAAACGACGTCTTCTTCATTTCGTATAGTTTAATATAGTGCCGCACCGCCAAGTCCAGCATCTGGGCTGCACTTTGCCGAACCCTTAACCATCAAGGCGTCATATTTCTTCAGGATATACGCTGAAGCCAGCACGCTCGCTTGATTCGGAGGCAGGTACTCTGGCGGAATTGGCTTTAGTTCATTTTTCCTACCGAACAACCGCCGATATACGCCAGCTGCACCAGATCATCAAAATAACTGCCAAAAATACTTGCTGGGTATCTGCACATTACCCAAATTCTTTTATCAGTCTTTTCAATCAACGACTCCTGATATCCAGCAAACGTACCGCTATTAAAACCGACCGCCATCGTCACACCTTTCCCGGTGATTCAGCCGGCTCACATTCGTAACAGTCTCGCCTTATCACCACTGACATTGCACCGTTTAGTTGAGCCGTACCTGCCGACATAACAGAATAGTTCGCTGCGCTGCGTCGCCTGAAACGACCGGTCAATTTTCATTGACACTCGCACATTTTCCATTGGTACGCGCCATTCATTACCGATGACATCCCAGTAAAAACTCATCACGGCCCGTATCTTTTATAATGCTTAGTCACATCGCGCTGAGTAAACTTGATGACGTACGTTTTTCTCGCCCCTGACATAGATATCCTTATCGCAATCCGCAGTTCATTGCCACTCCAGGAATGTTTCAGCGACGCACCCTGCTCATCGGTCACCGACTTTGATAGAAAAAGCTCGTTGAATGCCCATCGTAATTTTCTCACAAATATCGGCGCGATACCGTGATTTTTGATTCGGTGGAAAATTAGCGAGTAATTCGCTACGTCGCCGCCAACGTCGAACGATTTTCGCCATCGCGGCCCAATGAATACTCCGCATCAAATTTAGTGATGGTAAAATTATCCGTCTGCGCCGCAAACGCCGACTGGCCAGATCCAACCAACAAAGATCCAGCGATTAGTATCCCCAATATAAATCGCTTCATACTCATTATATCAAGAAAAATCCGCGAAAAGAGACGGGCAACCACCACACTATCCTGTCTTGTCAAAAATTGTTGTCATCAGCTCACCGAACTGCTCTTTAACGGGATAGCAATACCGCGATTCCTCGTCACCCGATACGATTAGCGTATCGCCCGGCTTGATGTCAAATATCTGGCGCGCTTGTTTAGGGTACAACAATTTGCCCACGCTCGCCCACTCTACAGTCCAGGCATACTTCCCCCTAGGAAAACTTTCCTTATTTAACTGCGCGTCTTTTTACTTTATCCATAAATAATTTTACTTCCTCTTTACTTGCATATTATAGCATATTCATCTATAGTTAAATTCCTTACAAATCATATTTTTTCTACAAATGGAATATCGTTGTTATGAACAAACCGTCCGCAGACAATACCAAACCGACAAAGAAGCACCCGCGAAGGAGGCGTATCGTGTATATAATTGTAATCACTATAGCGCTAGTCGGAATAGGTCTCGTGTTTTACGCTCACCGCAACTTGACCTATGACCCGACATTTGCACAGCAAAGTACAGCAAGCTGGTTTTCAGGAGAAACAAGCAAAATTACCAGACGGCTCAGTACTCAACTACGGCGAAGGCCCAGCGAACGGTCCGACATTAGTTTTATTACACGGACAACAAGTTTCATGGGAAGATTACGCGCCAGTTTTACCTGAACTTGCCAAGCGGTACCATATCTATGCCATCGACTATTATGGGACACGGCGGCTCCAGCAAGAACCCAGCGAAATATTCAGCCACGGCCATTAGCACCGATATTAGCTGGTTCATTCGCCAATACATCAAGCAGCCAGTTATCATTTCAGGGCATTCGTCAGGCGGCTTATTAGCCAGCTTAATCACCGCTGATGCGCCCGACATGGTGCGCGGCTTGGTTATCGAAGACGCGCCGTTCTTTACTACCGAAAAAGGCCGTGCCGAATCAACTTTTTCCTGGAGAAGCTTTAAAGACATGCACGATTTCCCTGGTGAGCGGACAGTCGAATTTTTACGCAGTATTGGCTTGATCATACATGCATGCAGACTCTGTTTAATACCAAAAATCCAAACGCTTGGGATAAAAATCGTCAAGAAACCAGCTCTTCAATATATGAAGCAACATCCTGGCAAAATCCTGCGTATTTGGTACTATCCTCCAGAGCTACAAGTCAATACCTTGTTCGATCTCACTGCAAATACAAGACAAAAACTGGCGAATACGACCTACGATTTGGACAAAACCTTTTATAACTTTAGCTGGTTTAATGAATTTGATCAAACAGCAACCCTAAAACGTATCACCAAGTCGTCAATTCTACTCCACGTGGCGCCGCCAGCACAATCTGGGAGCTACTATGACGAACACGGCGTACTAGCCAGTGCTATGGACGATAAAGACGCCCAGCGCGTACACGAGTTATTGGGTTCTAAAAATAAGCTGATTGACAATATCAAATCATCGCATGACATCCATAAAGACCAGCCAAAAAGTTTTCATTGAGGCAGTGACGAAATTGCCCGCCACTAAGCTTCCAAACTTCACCTCTGGATAAATCGCCCGCGTCGTCTCGTCAATCTCGCTTCTTAGCTGCGGGAACGGCACGCCCTCGCGGGCAGTTACACCTTCAAAAATCCAAAATACCCGCTCAGAATAGCCCCAACCGCACGCTGGCGGCATACCGTATTCCAACATCTCGACATAATCGATATCTAGCATCATCGCTTCCTCGTCGCCAGCGTCGCGCATCTGCTGTTGTTCAACAAAACGATTCAGCTGATCAATCGGGTCATTCAGCTCAGAAAAACCATTTCCTAGCTCTGACCCGGCAATAATCGGCTGGAAACGCTCCACCGTCTGTGGATTTTCAGGGTTGGTCTTAGACAGTGGACTAATAAACTTTGGCGTATTCACCAACCACACCGGCCCAGCCACATCTTTACGGATATTCTTCCACAATTTATCGATGCCGCGCGGAATGGAATCTGGTCTTCTCCACTTCCAGACCATGCTCTTTCAACTTTGGCAGCCACCTCGTCAATCGTTGTATTATACACATCAATTCCATAGTGTTTGTCTATCACCTCAGCATAATCCCAAACTTCCCATTCGCCGCTCATATCCACCGTGAACCGGCCCAGTTGGAACTGTAGTGTACCAAACGTTTCCTGCAATACATATTTATACATATCCTCCATGAAACGCATACCCAGCTCGCCAATCCCAGTACGCGGCGTACCACTCCATGGCGATGTGTTCTGGCAAATGCTCATCGGAATAATTCTCATTGCGAAAACGCGGCCGAGGTCGTAGACCTTCTCGAAAACCCAGCGCCAACCAATCGCTTCAACGGCAACTCGTGAGAAATGCGTGAGGTAAAACTGCTGGTCATCCAGCGCGTCCATATGCGTCACAAACGGGTTAGCATCAGCGCCGCCAGTGGTGATGCTCCAACACCGGCACATTCACCTCGGTAAAGCCGTGGCTATTCAGATAATCGCGCGTCGCCTGCCAAAACTTGCTGCGACGAACAAACCGCTGGCGCACTTCTGGATTAACATTCATATCGACATAGCGGCGGCGGAAAGCGTTCTTCTTTGTTCTCCATTTCTCCGGCATCGGCCTGAGTGACTTAGTTAATAACCGTAGTTCACGCACGCCAACCGACTTCTCGCCAGTCTGTGTCGTCGTCATCACTCCGCGCGCCTCGACAAAATCACCCGTATCCAAAAGCTTCAGCTGCTTCATACCCAACACGCCGCGGCTAGCGTCCAATTCCGCCACGTCATCGCGCTGCAAGTACAGCTGCACCTCACCAGACTGATCGCGCAGCTTTGATGAAGGCTAGCTTTGCCAAAAACTACGAATCGAAACGATGCGCCCCGGCCACAACCACTTCCTGACCCGCCAGTTCATCGCATACCGCGCTAAAACCTCGCCGCAGCCATGCGTCCGCTCCGACCGCGCCGGATACGGATCAACGCCCAATTGGCGCAGGGTTTCTAATTTTCGTAACCGTTCATTTCGATAATCTTGTAATGTCGCCATAACAGAGATAATTATACCACACTCACTTGAGCCATGAACCGATGAAACCTAAGAGTCGTCTTTACGATATCGACTTAACGATATAAATCATTTCCGCCTTTGGCGTCTTAATTTTCACCTCGTCGCCAATTTTCTTCCCTATCAGCTCCTTGCCGATTGGCGATTCATTAGAAATCTTACCCGCCAAAGGATCAGCTTCCACCGGCCCGACCACTGTGTGTAGTAACCGTTTATCAGACGATTGCAACTCTACCGTACTCCCAAAACACCGCCGAGCCATCACTCGACTGAATTATCTCGACGTTCTGCAAATTCTTCAATTTCAGCAATCCTAGTCTCGACCAGGCCCCTGCTCTTTACGGGCGCATCATATTCCGCATTCTCCTCAAGTCGCCAAAATCACGCGCAACTAGCAATTTTTCTCGAGCAATCTCGCCGCGCCGGCTTTTTAGATCCGCCAATTCTACCTCTAAATCACCCTTGCCTTTTTCTGTAATCTGATATACCTTCTTCGTTAGATTCCCTTAATTTTCCATATATAGCGTGTGATAATCAACGAAAAACACTATATATAGCGTTCATTTACCTTTTCAATCCCTACGAGTATACCAATCACCGCCTAGGCTGTCAATGCTCTTACTTCTCCAAAACTAAAAACTTGACCAGCTGCTGCAATCCAGTTCTCGTCTCGCCAGTCGCCCTGCTCGGTTAGCTCAAACAGTCCCGCCGCCATTAATTGCCCGATCACTAATCGCAACCCGCACGGCAGCCCCATCAGCTCGGCGTCAGCATTTCACGCCCTGGTCGCTCGTCCCGATCATCCAGCAGCACTTCCACGCCTTTGCCAGCCAGCTCCAGTGTACAGTTTATCCGCCAATTCCCGGCCGCTTTTCGCCGATCGACACCACATGGACCTCAAATGGCGCAATATTTTCTGACCAGACTAGTCCTTTATCATCAGCAAAAGTGATTCTGCAATCGCCCCATTACCCGGCTCGGACCAATACCGTAACTACCTCATAAACACTTTCTGAACATGCCGCTTGTTCATCGGTGTATACCAAATCAAGCGCTTCAGAAAAACTTAGTACCGAGCGTAAAAATATTGCCGACCTCTACCGCTTTTTCTCCAGCCAGCTCATCCGCCGCTATCCCCTAGTCAGCCAGTACCTCGTCGGTGTACGCTTCCTGATTGATGGCAATTTTTACCTTCATGCACATAGATCGATGTCCTCGCCGACATCCGACAACGTCTGAAATTCGTGGCTATATTTAGAGAAGCTACCGCCGGAAGCAATGTCTTGTAAGTAATATCGCCAATTCCAAGCCGTTCGTAAATTCGCCCGTAAGCCTCGAGAGATAATCTCATAAAATTCATCGTGCTCTGCCCGATTCCGCGAAAAACGAGTACAAATCTTTCATTAAAAACTCGCGCCCGCGCATCAAACCCGATTTATCGTCAGCTCATTGCGGAACTTGATTTGAAACTGATACGGATAGCATGGCAAATCCTTATAGCTGGCGATAAATCCGCGCATCATCTTCGTAATCGCTCTTCATGCGTCGGCGCCAAGCCCAACTCCGAACCGTTGGCAGCCGAGTCTTGAACCATACATCCATCACCTCGTCGTCCCAGCGCCCAGACGCGCCACGTCTCGCGCGATTGCAGCGCCGTCAAACTGACCTCGTTGCCGCCGATAGCATTCATTTCCTCGCGGATAATCTGCACAATATTGTCCAGCACGCGCTTACCCAGCGGCAAATATGCGTATACACCCGCCATCTCTTTATAAATAAACCCTGCCCGGATAAGTAGCTGTGCGTTTTTAGAGACTTCTTCCGCTGGTGCAGTTTTGTTTGTCTTGGTAAAAAGTTGGCTCATCCGCATAATTTTCCTCCCTTTACATAAGCGGTAATAGCGCATTTATTTGCCGTATTACATCAGGATTAATAAACAACAAATAAAAGCCTATGCCATATCATATGCGTCATCATCGGCACCCAAAACCGCACTGGTGTATTCCGCGCCGCGCATATCACCAGGCTGGTGAGAACGTATCAACCGCTACCGACCACTGTAGAGGCTTATCGGTTTCCAGCCCACAAGTGCGCCAGTCCAAACGCCGCGCTCGTCACTAAAACCGACAGCCAGATGAAAACGATTTGCGCAACTTACCGATACAGATAGCCGCGAAATAGTGATTCTCGGCAATCGGCGCTAAAACCACCATCGTTATAAACGCCAATAGAAACTGCCACTGCGTTCCCAGCATCATCTGATTAAACGGCAGGTTTGCGTTTGCGTCATATCCAGCGAGAACAGTAACTGCTATCGCTACCAAGACGCTGGTAACCAGAAAATACGCTACATACGCCAGCGGCGAAATCCAGTATTTCCAGGAATGTCGGCCAATCATCAACCCCAGCAGCCTCGCAGCGTGTTTTACGTTTCATGACATATAGCGGCACTAATATCACGACCAGCAGCGTCAGGATATAGACAATAAACGACAGCTGCTGATTAAAAATAACTACGTTTAGCGAATCTCAGCGGAACGCCAATGGAATTCAAAAATTTAGCCAGCAACCCAACCGCATATTGTACGCGATAAACGCTGCATACACCCACGCCGGCAATGCCAGCAGCAGCCACCATTTATACCTGCCCTCCAGCGCTTTATTAACCTTCGCTCAATCCTGTTTTTAACTAACCTAGAAGAATTTCCTGACATCACTCACCGTCACTAAAATTGTTAATACTAATCAAAACCAACATGCCCGCCGCTTGATATTTTCTTCGCGCTCTGCGGGTTAATTTTTCTTAAACAACCTGAATCCCGCCATCGTGAAAACCAACGTCCGCCATCCAGCGCTGGAATTGGCAAAACGTTCATCACTGCCAGCGTCAAAGAGATAATCGCCGCTAAAAAGTAGTATTTGCGTCGAGCCCAGAATTAACAACCGACGGAAAATAGCACGCCTAAAAATACCAATCGGCCCAGCCACGTTTTTCGCCAACCGCCGCGAGATCTGCCCGCGCCGCCTGCCGCGATTCATCTGAGCCAAAAATTGTCCAACAATCCGCCGACAGATTTCACCAGCAAATCACCAACGCCTCTCAATGTTTCATACGACAATTGCGCCGTCGTCGCTACGCCCAAAACTGGCGCCGACCACGTACTATGAAGCTTGCTGTTGCCGCGATGCTACGCCAGATAACCGCTGACTTAGCCTTCTTAGTGTCGTTAAGTTGGATATCAATAATCTTTTTCTGTATTATCCCGACGATATATCACCGCGACCTTTTTACCGGCATTAGCTTTCGTAGCCGCTGATAAAACGCCAGGCGTCGTGATGTCGCTCTGAGCAATTTTTATAATTTGATCATCTGTTTTCAATCCCGCCTTTTTCAGCCGGCGAACCTGGCGTTACCTGTGCCACCGTCACTGGCGAACGCTCAACCGCCGTGTCAAACGGGCATTGGACTTGATTCGGTAAAATTTTCGGCAGATCCGCCAGCGCCAAAATCGTAAATAACACAGCTGCTGTCAGCCAGTTCATCAGCACGCCAGCCAATAAAAATCTTAGTTTTGCCAAAATGCCGCGCCGCCATATGTTCCTTTGCCTTCAGCGGAATCATACTCGCCTTTTAACTAACAAATCCGCCCAGCGGCAGCCAGTTCAGGCTAAAAATAACGTTTTTGACGAGAAAACTCTTTTTGGCTGCCATTTCTTCGCTCGCGGTGGAAAACCAATGCCAAACTCTTCGACAACAACGCCATTTCGCTTAGCGACCATGGCATGTCCCAGCTCGTGTAAAACAACCAGCAGAACCAGTACTAAATAACCCTAGAATGATTCCTCCGAAATCAACATCATCATCCTCCAAACCGCCGATTCCGGCGCGCATACTCATCTAAAAATCACTGCCACGTCATCGGTCGTCATATCGCCGAAAATGCTTATCAATAAACATCAATTCGCTGTACGCCGCCCGCCATAGCATACAAAAATTACTCAGACGCTGCTCGCCGCTAGTCCGCACGATCAAATCGCATGGCGGCACTTCCGGCGCATATAAATTCTGAGCAATCAATTCCGGCGTTACATCTTCCGCCGAGATGCCCGACTGAATAATAACCGCATCGGCAATTTCAAATGCCCTCCATAGTTCAGGCAAAGCAGCAGCTCGCCCCCGTCAAATTCCTTGTCTTTTCCTCAGCATTGTCTATGACCTTAATCAGCGCGTCTGACAAGCTAGTCGCGCGACCCAACCACTCGCAGCCTAATATTGTTATCCATCGATACGTCAGCTTCCAGCATCTTAACAAACTAGCTTCATTAAATGTCCGACTTCTTTCTTCGAACGTTTCCAATTTTCTGTACTGAACACGTACGCGCTGGCATACTTCACGCCGCCATGAAAGTCTCCAGCAAGACATCCTTCAAACAATTATATCCCGCCAAATGCCCCTCATAGGCCGGCAGCCCGTGCTGCTTCGCCCAGCGGCGATTACCGTCAACGATAAAGCCAACGTGCCTCGGCGATTCTGTTTTTCACTCATGTTTCGCCCTCCACTCATCAATCAACCTCACATCCTGTATATCTTTTTCGCGCCCGCGCCAGTTTTTCCAGCGCCGCAGAAAATCTAGATTGACAAACTTCACACCGTCATATTCCACCGCGTAGTCTAGTAACTCGTCGTACTCAACGACTCGCCCATCAATCTCCCAGCCATCCCAGATCTCGGCCGATCCATCACGCTTCACCAAATACTGGCGTTGATTTTTATCAAGCTTTTCGGCCCAGCCACCACTACGAGCAATTTCTTCTAATACCCGCTTGACCTGCCGCCACATCAATATCAGCAGACTGACGGATTCCTAGTTGATCCAAAATACCACTACCAATGATAATGATCTGATCTAGTAGCAGCCCTAATTCTTTCACGCGCTCGGCAAATGTCTGATTCATCAAACCGTCAACACGTCCTTTTCTTTTCGCCTTAAACGCTTCGTCAATTTGCGTCTGCACCTTACTCATCAGTGCGTCAATTTCTTTCTCAACTCGCTTATAATCATCCTCGCCGAGTTCCTTGGCGTCTTTCATTCGCTTGGCCTCCTTCAGAGCATCCTGGCGAATTGTCCGCATAGCGATCCGGGCCTCCTCGACCTTTTCACTGACTTGCTTTGACTAATTGCTTGCGGCGCTCCTCGGTCAATGCCGGCACTGGCATCGCGCACCACCCGCCCGTCATCGGACGGATTAAAGCCCAAACTCTGATTATCGCGAATCGCTGCCGAAATTGCCGTAATATTACTCGGATCAAACGGCGTCACCAGCAGCATCTGCGCCTCCGGTGCTGTCACATTTGCCACTTGATTGAGCGGCATCCGCGTCCCGTACGCCTCTACTATCACGCCGTCCAGCATTCCGGCATGCGCCCGGCCCGTTCGCACCTTTTTCAGCTCGTCCTGAAAATGGCTAAACGCCTGCGCCATTTTATCCTCATATGGTTGTGTGTCAAACATCATTACCTCCAAATTACCTACCTTATATTATAGCAAATTTTACCAGCAATTGTCCGCCTTATGTAATATAAAGTTTACACCAGGTAAAATCCGCATAAAAATCCAACCAACCTCGGTCCTGGTGTCATGATATAATAACCTCCGTGATAACCAAATTAAAGCTATAATTTCCGCTCGTACAGCTTGCATGAAGTCGATTTTAACAGCTCTGGCACGGTTATCGTCGGGCCAAACAGCACAGGTAAAACCAACTTGCTGGAGGCAATTTACGCAGCGCTGCGCGGCGAGTAGTTTCCGCGGCAGTTTGGGCGACTGCATGAAAATTCGACATGGAACAAACAATTGTTCATTTGGAGGGCAGCTTTGGATCGCGCCGCCTTAAATTAGCTAGGGTCGAACGATAAAATAAATAAAATTTATCCTAAACGACAACAAATCAAAGGTCTTATCCCGTAAAAACCGCTTGCCTGTTGTTCTGTTTGAACCCAGCGAGCTGCGGCTAATCTCATCGTCGCCATCGCGCCGCCGCGACTTTCTTTAGACGGACTACTATCTCGCCTTGACCCGAAATACGATACCGCTCTCCAGAGCTTTCAGCCAGGTGCTGCTGCAGCGCAACGAATTATTAAGGCATCCTCAGGAAAATTCGCAATCTTGGCAGCAATAACTTGTTCGCCTGGGATATAAAATTTGTTCAATACGCCGCCTTAGTTTGCCGGCAGCGTACAAATTTTTGCTCAAACATGAATCAGCCATCAAAAACCTGTACGAATCGCTAGCTGGACGACCGACGGCTTTATCAATTGAATATTCAGCCAGCGCTCCTCTGCAGACCTACGAACAATCACCGCTTGACCGCTATCCAGATCGCGCGAATATGAAACCAAAACCAGATTCACCTCTGTCGGACCGCAACGCGAGGATTTTACTATATTCCTTCATAATCAGCCCGCCGTAAAAGTTGCTTCCAGAGGCGAGATGCGCACCATCATGCTAGCTTTCAAATTACTAGAATTGGATTTACAGACCAGCATAAACAACGCCAAACCGCTTATTTTACTGGACGACGTATTCTCAGAGCTCGACGCCACTCGCGAAAAAGCTCCTCCAAGAGACCATCCAGCACCATCAATTTATCGTCACCACCACCGACTCCCGCCGCCAGAGGGATGATTGCCTGATAATCTCAACGCGCTAAAATCCCGCCATTTTGGCGGGATTTGTCATGCTAAACCAAGCGATGATTTTACTCGCTCACGCTCAGCTCAATTCGCCTAAACTGGCGCACCACGATGTTCCTCGCCGAGTTTAGCGATCGCCTCCTTAATATGCTGCTCAACTGTCTTAGAATCATCCAAAAATGTATGCCTGGCTCATTAATACCTGTTCGACAAAGTGTTTTTCAATTGACCTTCAACGATTTTTTCACGCATTTCTTCAGGCTTGCTTGCCAATGCCTCGCTGGCCATTAGCTCTGTCCTAACCCGCTCCATTTCCTCAGCCGGAATATCCGCCTCAGAAACATACTTCGGACTCATGGCTGCAATTTGCATAGCAATTTCGTGCGCCAACGTCTTGAAATCATCCAGCCGCGCCACGAAGTCGGTCTCACAGTTCACTTCAACCACCACGCCAATTCGGCCCGAGTGCACATAACCCTCAATCAAGCCTTCGCGCGCTTCACGGTCGCCCTTTTTCTCTGCCTTGGTCAAGCCTTTCTTGCGCATCGCCTCCAGCGCCTTGTCAAAATCGCCATCAGTCTCGACCAGCGCCTTCTTTGCGTCAGTCAAACCAACACCGGTCAACTCACGCAGTTTTTATATCGTCAACAGAAACGTTCATCTATTTATCTCCCTTTTTACTGACTTGTCTTCCTTTTTGCTGCGCCAGCTCCCTCGGCTACTGCTTTAGTAAAGTAGCTTAATAGCAATTGGATACTCTTGATCGCATCGTCATTGCCCGGAATGACGTAGTTGATGCCAGTTGGATTGACATTAGTATCAACCACGGCAAACACCGGCACGCCCAGAGCCTCTGCCTCGCGCACTGCGTTCGCATCAGTCAACGCGTCAACCACGACCACTGCGCCCGGCTTGCCCATCAGCTCTTAATACCGCCGTACCCTGAAATTCAGGTTGTCAATTTTCCTCCTGCGAAACGCTGCACTTCCAGCTTGTTGTAGCGCTTTCTCCAGGTCACCCCGACGCCATGCGCTTCTCAAAGTTTTTCAGTTTTTAATTTGTGGGCAATCGTCGCGCCGTTGGTTAGCATACCGCCAATCCAGCGTTCAACCACGTACGGCTGGTTGATACTCTCGGCCGCTTGGCGCACCACGTCCTTAGCTTGCTTTTTCGTACCGACGAACAATATCTTTTTACCGCTAGCGGCAATCTTCGTCAGCTCCGGCAGCGCCTTCTCTAACGCCTCAGCCGTCTTTGCCAAATCAATAATGTGGCTATCCTGGCGTTTGAATGGATATATGGCGCCATTTTCGGGTGCCAACGGCTGGTTTTGTGTCCGAAAATGAACGCCAGCTTCAAATAAAGCTTTCATGTCTACTGCTACAGACATTAGGTTACTCCTTCTCCTCGCCCGCCGCTTTTGGAGCTACGGCGGACTGTAGTCGATTAATAATTAGTTACCTAACCATTGTAGCATACTGGGAATAGAATCCAAACCGCCGACTTACCAGCGGCCATATGGATTGCTTGGAGTTCTTTGCAGACGATTACTCGGCGGTGGAGGTGGCGAGGTATCGCGCCAGACCCTGACGTGAAACACTACCCCATATCTCTATATCTTCTGGCCTATCTAGAAGAACACTCCTGGATCAACTCTATCTGTCTTACTAAACGATAAAATTAGCAAATGGATCAGACAGTTCTTCATACGATGCATACGGTTTTAGACGGTCCAAACGGCTCATATGGCTCCAGACGACATGAACGGCGAATTATCAGGTGTAGTCTGCGGTGGATATGCTTGACCCTGCTCCAAACACTGATGCGCCTGCCGCCCGAGCGCCCGCTTTACCCGCTTCCGAAAGCGCCTCGAGACCCGACCTGCCGCCTGAACGTAATAAATTCTTGAGCCTTGAAAGACCACGAACAACTTTCTTACGGCGACCGTCTATACCGCGCTCAATCCCTACACTACCTCTCAAGACTTCTCTGTCACCGCCGACCAGCCGCTTCGTGCAACTTCCGGCGAGCCTGCGGACTTGCGATAATACATCTGCAGAATTAGCCAACTGATTACCAGTATCCACAACCGTTCGTGCCATCTCTGTCATTCCTCTGGCAGCGCGGACATGCCCGCCAACAATAGGGAACGTGCTCAGCAAAATCGCACTGCTCAGTTATCAGCACCCTCTCTGCTGCGCCAACTGCCCTGTCGGCATAACGCCTAACCCAGCCTGAGCCGAACCGACCATATCCACGCGCTGTATAACACCAAGAACCCTCTACCGAGCTCAGTTGCACGCTGGACACGCTCTCCAAAAGCCTCAAAAGACACCCGATTGTTGTTCCTCTAGCCGCACCAAAGACTGAAATCTTTGCTCGTACGTGCGAAGGCTTCGGAAAAACGGATCAAGAACTTCCTGGATGACTTTCAAACATTTTTATTCTTTCTGTTTTTGAACTTTATTTATATTTTGGTATACTAGCACACTATTGATTGTTGTCAATCATATTATGGATAGACTCATCCCCTTTGCAATAAAAAACTACGAATGAGCATCTTCGCGAGACGCTATGAACTTCCCTAGCTCTTGACCAGATTTAGTGCCCTTTCCTCAAAAGGATGAAGTTCTACGACAACTATATCATCACCGCTTGTCTGGGCAATTTCAAAAATAGTTAATTTTTGTCATCAGTCACAAAAGCTCCTGTATACAATTCACACCCACTTCAGATCCCTCATCGTCGAAATTGGCGCTGATTCGCCAGGTGGATTTGCCGACAGCTTTAAATAGCATGACAGAGCCGGCTTTCTTCCCTCTTGGCTCGCCAGATGTATGCGCATCAAAAGCCGCAACTGACGTATTTAATTCTACTGGCATGCCGTAACAAGAACCAAGGACACATTGTGCGAGGTCTAAATAACTTTTGCTTTTACACTCACCACCGCAAATCCCCGAAAGGCCTACAAAGGTATTATCAAGTCCTTTACTAAGACTTGTTAACGCGACGCACATTAACTTCCTCAGTGTTATCGAGGTTTGTTTCAATATTCAGTAATTGTCTTCGTCTTTTCTTTCTCCCCAGGTCGTCGAACCTCTTTTCGCCATTAGTTCCCACAAGTTATATCCACTCAAAATAGAAGGCTGCTCACTATTCTTATTTTATAACTCCACGCTTTTTATATTAATCCTGAATATGCACAATTATAAATTTTTTATGTTATCTTTTTCAATAGTAGACAAAGCAGCAATTAACTGTATTTCTACTGAACCTCTCTGTCTGAATATTACCAATGAATGTTAGATTTTCGCACATTGCCCTCAAACCGCCGAGCCGCTTTTTAGGCTTATCTCATCGCCACCCCTAATTCTTTGCAGCGCCTTATGAAGCATACGTGCTATCAAAGACATCCACTAATAAACCAACCATCCCTACGCCGCAACCGCATCCTCGCGCGATTTGAGAAATTTATCGAGTTCGCCCTGCAATCTTGCCGCTTCTTCGCTTGACGGGTCAAATTCGATAATGGTCGGATACATATAACCTTCCTTTTTGAGAGCAAGCTGGGGAATATGTAATAGCATCATCTTTCACGACTGCGCCGTAGACGTCATTTTTATCCTGATCAGAGCCTACCGCCGTTGAAGGCGTAAAAGTCTCGCCAGCAGAATCTTCCGACATGTTAAACAATATTACTGAACCTTCCGTTTTCTCTGACAGTCCCGCTTTGATGAACGCCGCTTTCATAAGCATCAAAAGCCGCGATAGGAACGGTCGTTTCTATTGGCGCAATCTGAGAGTTGCCGTCAAAACATTGGCGCGGATTAAATAACTTTGCCCGAACAATATTGGTATAAGATGTAATTTTTAACGTCAAATGAAATTGAAAAATTTAGCGCTACATGAAGACCAAATCCATCCGGCTATTACTGCGTACGCATAAGATCTTCAACGCTGTCAGGCGATTCTATACCGCATTAAGTTTTTCAATTCTTTTCCTGACCTTCCGTTTCACCATGTTCGACTGATTTTTCTGAGTTATCCGCACCAGAATGTATCAGATTCATAACGTCCAATAAACGACGACCGAATACCTTTTTCCATAAAATAATAGACTCCCAGTTTTTCCTTGCTAATTAATCTGGACTATACGCTTTTTCACTCTGTTTCGTCAAGCATTTTTGACATATTGCATGGATTTTGCAACAATTTGCAATCCGACTGCTCCTGCTAAAATACTAGGGTTATGAGCAGTATTCATCCACAGAACCACTCGCCCGGTCGTATTTAGCGACGATCAAGCGGGCTTCGCGTTCTTGACTCAGTCAACAGCGCAGACAGACTGATACTCATCGTTTGGGAAGATGGCAAGACTATCCACTTGTCAAGGTGCACATCTCCAGCGCCTCGCACCCATTCTTCACCGGCGAAGAAAAGATCATCGACACCGAAGGTCGCGTTGACCGGTTCAAAGCACGCCAGGAGGCAGCCGCTAAACGCCGCGCCGAGTTGGCTAATAAGGCGAAAAAGCGAAACGCGGCCGCCGCAGCCAAGGCTCAGCAAACCGCCGCTAGCGGAGACGACCTAAATCAGCGAAACCGTCTAAAGGCTAAGAAATAGGGCGATACTGGGCTCCATCAACCACACAACATAACACCGCTGCTATCTGTCAGCGGTGTTATGTTTGCAGAATATTTTAGAGTAGTTGAATCTGGCTCTATAGCTTGACCGAATTAATTATCACTCATAGCTTTCTGACATACATAAGCACCAGTATTTGCACACAGCAACCTCCTTCAAGCAGCAGCCTCCTGACCATTTCTCTGACCAATCCATCTTTTCTGCTCTTCTGTCCAGCCATAAACATCAACATTTGCTTTTGCCAACTCTTTTCCAAAAACAAGCTGTATCATTTCACCTACAATAGGCTCTAAACCCAACTGCTGTAAACTAGTGAATAGTGGTCCGCAAAAATTTTTCTGAATAGTATCATTTTGCTCAGCAGAAAGATATTGACCATTATGGCATGTTTTAACGGCTTCTCGCAAGCGAGGCTTGGTTGGTCTCATCAATCTCTACGCCCAATTCTTTGCAAATGGCATATCGTACGATTGATATGTACTTTTTCTGCTTGCTGCGGTTTCCTCGCTTCATGTTGTGTTGATACTCCAACTGGCGGTCTATCAGAGCGCCCTCTGGCATATGAGCCCTGAAATCGACCTGAGTCTATATAGTCTGGAATCGTAATTCATCCATAAAAACCTCCATGACACACTCTCAATGGTCCAGAGTATACAACTGCGAAGACTAATACTGTCATTGAGCGTATAAGTATAAAAATGAATTAGCTTCTCTATTAGCTAACCAAGCTCTTGCAGGTGAAGTAGAAAAACATACACAATAATCCTGATCCTCAGAAGGTATCAAACCCTCTCAAGCATAGACTCAATCCCAGCAAAATCATACCCGCGAGACAGCATGCCACAAAACTTTAGGATCATTTATTATCTCTTGCGATGGCTTTTGTTGTAATAACTCGCGTTCGTTAGATAGTTTTTCTGTCATATTTTTAATTATAACACAAATGTTTATAATATGCAAATTTACCGTACTAGTCCACCACCAATCCGCCCCGCCTTTGCAGTCAAAAATCGGGTTTCACATGTTACATAAAACATAACAAAGACCCGCTATTACCTGTACCTATTACCTGTACCGCAGAAAGCTTATCAATATGCTATAATTTTATTACTATGGCAAGATTTCCCTCGATTTGGACGCTTTGAAAGCCGAACGCGCTAGCCTGGGCGATTTTTGGCGCCCCCGATGCGTATGGTTCACCAGATTTTACGGTAAAAATAAGCGGTTTTCGGAGCTGGAGACGCTTATTGCCAAGGGCGAAGAGCGAGCGGCATTAAAAGACAAAATCTGCGTGACGCCAGGAATTGGCGAATGATGGCGGCGAATTGGCAGAACTAGCAAAAAGCTGAAATCACTGAGACTGAAGCGCGCCTGTCAGGGCTGGAAGAAGAATTATTCGTCTTACTGACACCTAAAGATCCGAATGATGAGAAAAATATCATCATGAAATCGCGCCGGTGCTGGCGGCGACGAAGCATCATTGTTTGCGGCGGAGCTGTATACCGCATGTATCTACGCTGGTGCGAGGCTAACGGCTATAAAACCGAGCTCATCAGCGAATCCGCCAACGACTCAGGCGGCTACAAAGTTATTTTCATGGTCAAGGGCGATGTCGCCATACGCCAAATTGAAATTTGAAGGCGGCGTCCACCGCGTCCAGCGCGTCCCAGTCACCGAAAAGCCAGGCCGCGTCCACACTTCCACCGTCACCGTAGCGAGTTGCCAGAAGCCGAGGAAGCCGACGTTGAAATTAATCGAGCGACCTGCGCGTTGACATCTACCGCTCCAGCGGCAATGGCGGTCAAAGCGTCAACACCACTGACTCAGCAGTGCGCATCACCCACACCTGCCGACCGGTATCGTCGTCACTAACCAAGACGAAAGTCGCCAAATCAAAGAACCGCGAAAAAGCCATGGGCGTGCTGCGTTCGCGCTTGCTGCAGATGAAAATTGATGAGGAAAATGCTAAATTAAGCGCTGAACTGAGTTCGCTGGTCGGCACTGGCGACCGCTCGAAAAATCGCACCTACAACTTCCCCGCAAGACCGCATCACCGACCACCGCATTCACTACAGCCGCAGCAATATCCCGCAGCGATGAACGGGGATATTGACGGTTGATTGAGCAATTGTAGCGGTATGAGCGAGAGTTGAAGGCGAAAGAGACTGCCGGAAATTAATCATTGGGAGTTTTTACTCCATACCATACCGATTAATCTTCCAGTGATTCTGAGATATCGCGCATGATCAGCTTCTAGCCCTCTAAGCCTTCTCCAAAAACTGCTCAATTCTAAGAACACCTTATCGTCTATGTAACTTAGAGACAAGCGCTGCACCGCCAGCTTCAATACGGCCCTTAACCTGCTCTAAGTAATTTAAATAAACAGGATTAACCTCATTCTCCACGATTATCGTCGATGTACGGCTACGTTCTCTGTACATTAAAAGAACAAGGCCTGATTGGCATCTGTTATTATCCGATGTTGCGTATTGGTCTCAGCAGCCGCTTGAATGCAGCAGGAACGTCTTCTTGATGAAGTCTTGGTATGACTACTGCTCTGTTATTAGAAACTGCAGCCTTCATAGAATTCATACTGTCAAAGATCCACCTGTCTAATTATTTCCTCATATATCTCCTTCCCTTCCTTAAGCTACTTTTGCTAATATCTCATTTCATTAGAATTTTCCAGAATCAAATGTTTCTTTAAGTCTTCTATATTTTGTATAAAACTCCTCATCAGCTGTCTTTCTCCGTCTCTATGCTCTATGACAATTAGCTGCAGCCGCTCGTTTTGCAGTAGACCACTCCACAAACGGTGCTACCTCTTCAAGCAGTTCAGAATCATCGGGCTATATGACTCAATATGTCCTACATCTGGTCCCATTACCCCTGTTCTGCGTTGGTTTTCTGCAACCGGTAACTCGCAAGCCTTATTATAATCAGTTATCCTATGACAACCTAGACCAGCTTCGCAAGCGGCTAGTATGTTTATGGCTGCAAGACTACTATCTTTTGCGGGCCGCGCCGTTGCTCCTTCACCACGGACCATATCTACAAGAGAAGTCGGCGTCTCCCGCTCCCCTTCAGTCATGAGACATACAGCCATCTAAAGGGATTCTCTAGTAATTGGAAGTTCATCGTCTTCAGGATTCTCAGACAACTCAGAGTCAACGGAATTAGAATTTGGCTGTTCACCAGTCTTCTAACGTTTTCCAAAAGTTGTTTAGATTAGGCTGCTCATTCCGCTGGCTAAAGGCAGCCACCGCAAAGCACGTTCAAAAGAAAACCTCTAGAAGTGTATTATCTATATGACAGCTGCGAGTTAAGTTTCCAGCCAGGTTGCCATCCCTGACCCCATAAAGCGCCACTCGTTTGCACTCAACAACTCGCAAGCTTCCTTATCATCTGATGTTATCACGACATGACGTACCAGTGTCGGTGGCAGCCCGCCTAACAAGGTCATGTCATCCTCTTTAAACCACCATGTTGTTGCTCTGTCGGCTAATCAAACTAACCCAGATCATCAACACTTTCTGGGTTTCCTGGGCGTTCGCAACCCTCGCGTCCCGTCTCTCCATCTAAACTCTCACTTCCTTGCCCTACTAATTTTTATTAATTGCTTCTATATTAGCTCTCTCTCTGAATTTGTCAAACAGTTTTTACAATTTTATCTTATTTTGCGAGAAATGAACTTCCCGCCCGCCACAATTTGATGCCAAGCGCAGCGGGATTATATAAAACAAGCGAGATATTACCAGTGGCCATACTCTGGCAATTAATGCCAGTTAATAATACCCTTTTCAGTATCATGATATCGTTTACCGAACTCTTCCAATCAATACTATGTATAGAGTCAGGCACTACAGCCATCACCGCACCGCCATTCCTGATGGCTGTATCCGCACGAGTCATAAACCTATCGACCTTCTTATCAATCACCTCTACTGTAGATCTACTTCTTACAGGCGCTGCGCTTCTGGCTGATTTGCGTATCCGCAGCAAGTTCTTTCAGCTTCTTTTTAGCAAAGCATTCAACTTTCTCCGGATCTGTTGTCGTACTCTTACGATAAGCCAAGTTGTCTGGCGGCTTCCTGCATCGCCCACACCTGACGGTCGTCTCCCCCTGTCTGAACCGATGTCCAAGGGTGGGATAAAAACAGCGCTATCCATTCTCGGCTCGGCGGCTTATGCGCCTAACAAACGCGTGGGGCAGCCACTCGCCTTTCAGCCTCGCAGAACGCGCTCTTCGCATGGATTATGATAGTATCGCTTTCAAATGAATTCCTAACAACGCCGCAGCTAAAACGTTGTTTGAAGCCAAAAACAGAAATTGCAACCTCCTTTAGCTCCTCAGAGTTAAAATACATACCGCATACATAAGCAAGAGCACCCAGGTACTGAGTGCAGCAGCCTGAATACGCAAATATTTTCTGTTATTGAAGCTAGCCTATATAGCGGATCTGCCCTCTGTAAATCAATCTTTCCGTCTATCGCATCCTTGACATGACATAGTTCATGCCGCAAAGTAGCGTCAGGATCAATACAATAACCAGTCTTTACGACAACATCAAACCCTTGGCTATCAGTTTTATTGATCGCTGCATGACCCAGCTCTCTACTTCTCAAATACGAAGAATTTTCAGCGCCAGTAACAACTATCGATAAATCGCCCCAGCGATCTCTGGGGATACCAGCATACTCAAGATACTTTTTTAGGCTTTTCAGCGACATCAATGTCTCGCCAGGCGCCAACTCAGCGCCTAATTTACGATCGAACTGGATCTCGGAAAGTCTCCCCATTCTCCCCACCTAAACTCATTGCAGGCTGGGTTATCCGTTACGTGCAAACCTTCTGTGTGGCTGTTCATAAAAGCGTTAAATCACGTCAATCGTTTCCGCACCCTCCAGTAGTTGCGCCAATCTACCAATTTCATCCGGATCAACCGGCTGATCGTTTACTCCTAATCGTCTTTCTAGCTGCTTATTTTCCATAATATTATCTAATCTAGACACAACATCATCCATATTGGCGTTAAGTATACTAGGATCATTACCGCGTAATATCGGATATTTCAGCTACACGCGTTGACAATGGTTTGGCATTCTCTATCCCATCCGTGTTTTAGATCAGCGCAGCACTTCATCCCAGTTTTCCATGTGATATCGATATCTACTGTTATCACCCAAACCGATATGCCAGCGTGTCTCCTTTATCATCTGAGTATGACCCAACTACAATAGACGGATCTTACTGTCCCCTAACGAGCACTCTCAATTCAAGCGGCGCTTGCATTTCCATTACAGCCATCTGAATAAGCAAGCTTACGCGCACTCACACTATCGGCAAACCGAAGCAGCAAATCGTTCCACTAACGCCGACATATTGTATGCCGCCTCCATTTTTCTCAGCATCTGTTAAACTCTCTTCTTGATTTTCAAACGGTTTTGATGAAATCAAAGGTCATCTGACTCAACTTTTCATCAGTTATCTTCATTCATTGTGAAAATTGTATCAATGTGTATAATGTAGCATATAGTGCAGGAAAAGTCAACCATATCGTTTTGGCTAAAAATGCCGCCAATCTCTGAAGGATGCCGGTATTGCCTCGGCGCGGCTGGAGCGGAATGATCTTAGCCAATGCCTTGCAGATCGGACATACCTCCATGCCCACCTGGACGAGAGATTGATCCGCGCAGAGTTGTTTCATCCGCTAATGCGCGGCTGGATCTGCGGCTGGATCGCGTGCCCGATGGCCTATATTTCTGGGCTACTAAAAAGTTTTACGGGCGCAAATTTACCGTTTCTCCCGCAGTATTAGTTCCCGCCCCGAATCGGAGGATATGATTTCACTATTTCTGGACGCGACAGCCGGCGAAATTGAACGGAAAGTATTAATCGACGTCGGGACTGGTTCGAGGCTGCCTGGGGATTACGGCAGCGATGGAGCGGACAAAATATTTCCCGTTATTTTTTATCAGACGTCAGCAAAGATGCGCTCCGGGTGCCGAGCACCGACGAGGCACCACGCCCGCGTAAAAATTCAGCAGCAATCGCTGCTGAATGGACAGCTAAGACCGGTGGATTATATTTTCGCCAATCTGCCCGTACGTTGATAAGAGATTGGGAGTGTCGCCAGAACTTCGGTATGAACCGACAAATCGCCCCTTTTAGCAAGGATGGCGGACTGAAAGATGTAGTCCTTGAGGCTTATCCAGCGAAAGCACCGCTGCTTAACTCCAAACGGACAATTGTTTATCGAGGGCCGACCCGTGCCAGCGGACGAATAATGCAAGCAGCCGCTAGCAAAATTTTAAGTTAGCGGCGATTCAGCGTCATGTTATCGTTTACGATTTATGGGCAGCCAGTGTTAAATCCACCGTAATATTTTTCCGGCGCGCACTAGTAACTTCAGATCTTTTCGCCGGGCGTTGCTCGAAACTAGCGTTGACAATCCGCCGTCCTCGTAACGTTTTTATTATTAATCTGCGGTAACATCGCTTCTTTAATACCGGCTGCATCCGCCCGGGCGCCCGTTTCTACGACCGCCGCCTGGTGTCCGCCGATGTAAGCGCCAGATTTGACTGGCAGGTATATTCAGCCGCACTTCCGGCGTGACCGCGTATAACGGACGCCAATGTAGGCTTTTTGCACGCCTTTACCCTGTAAGACGCTTTTTGACATGCCCTTGGCAGCGTTAATCAGGATGGCGACCCCATACTCTGCGCGTCGGAAACGGTCGCCGTGTTTATACCGATAACCTGGCGGACAAAGTCAATCGGGCCGCCAGGGATTACCATTCACGGCAGCATCGGTTTGCAGCAAATCGGTTAACTCCTCGACTGGTTTTTCTATCATCAGATGAGGCCGATACTGGCCGCCCTTTGCCCAGAGATAATGCCGCTGAGTCACACTGTTTTGGTAACGTCCCGGTGAGTTGCCGATAGCGATGACCTTTTGTCCCACTTTTTACCGTACTGGGTTACCTAATTCTGCCGCTGGCGAATTTTTGGCGTCGCTGTATAAGGAGCGATGTCGTTTGGCGGGTCGCTACCGACGATAGACGACGTCGGTATGCTGGCTGCATCGCTGGTAATAATACGCACGCTATCGGCGTCGTCGACGACGTGATTATTCGTCAATATATAGCCGTCAGGGCTGATGATGATACCTGTTCCCGCTCCCTGCTGAGTCCTGGTTAAGTAGCTGCCCTGAGTGGTTATTATCGAAACCACGCTTGGCGACACCTTTGCTACGATCTTTGAGGTGTCGATTTCCTCATCAGTCAGCCGCAGATTACCATCAGGAACATTCGTTTGCGAAACATTTTTGCCTGTTGTTCGGTTTATAAACAACGCAACCCGCAAATACACCGTTTGCTAATGATTAATATCGCTGCCAGCACCGCGCCAATAGTCCAGAAAACTATCTTTTGTTATTTCGCTTCGCTCTGCCAGCTGCTGTCTGTATTGTTATCCATATTTAGATTACCTATATGACCACTGAGGTTAAAGGCTAATAACCTAGCAGGTTGTCGCCGCCGAAAAACCGGCCCTACTATCTCTGAAAATATGATTTTCTTATGCTTTTTCCACGACTGATAAACTTTGCCGCCGCAAAGCGAAATAAGCAAAAAGACTATCGTTGTGCGGAATGCCGCCAGCCAGCGTCCTCAGGTAGCTGAAATTCCATAATACGCCAGCCAGCCAGCTCGCGAAAACTAGCCCCAAACAAAGCTAAGCAGCGTGGTCTGCTCCTCTTCATAACTATGCAGAAAATGCTGCGCCGCTCGTCACCGAGCAAAAACATCGAAAAACTACCGCCGAGACTGGCCAATCATGAGATACTGCCATCAGCGATATCGTACCGACAAGAATGGCGCACCCCGCCTGCAAGGCTATCAGCCAGCGTTTGAGGCGGTTTTGATAACAATAAGCCAAATGGCGTAAAGAATCGCCAGTCACAGTCTGGATAGTAAAAACCGATGTTTGGCAGATGCATTAAACCGACAATACCAGCGCCGACTGCTACATCAACCAGATTTGGCGAATATTTGCCCACCAAAACCGCGGACGCTACGGCGATCACTCGCCATTTACTAAGGATGACCAGCGCCAGCGCCGGATGACGACGACTGGATCGTCCTGGCAATCGCCAGTAAAACCGCCGCCAAACCTAAGTTTCAGAGCTATGGTGAGACGATTTCGCTCCAAAATGTTCGCGCTTTACTGTTTTAACAAATCCATATGCTTTCCTTATTATATCAATTAAGATCCAGGTCCCCACAACTACGATAAATTGCGCATCAACGATTCAAATTGTGGCGGAGATTCGGTAGTCGCTGGCGTACCGTAAACTTCTTCCAATTTCGACTTGGTTGCAGGCTTTTCTTTGCCGACGGGAGCTGGTAAACTGTGTTTTACTGGCTTTGCGCCGCCAGGGAGCATGTGCCAACGCGACCGCTGCAATCCTAGTTCAGACGGTTTATCAGCCTGTTTCTGAGCGGCCCCAGGCGCACCGCTGCCGTTAAGCACCACTATCTTTGCCTTTTCTTTCGGTAAGCGGCGTGCCGTAAATCTCGCCCTTTAAAGAATGATCGATCTCGCTGCAGTTATCGACGCCTGCCGACGGCGGCGATACTCATGCCGCCAACCGAGACCTGTCGTCATCAACATCTGTCTTTCTCGACAAACTCAGTCATGGACGCTCGGCTCCTTTAATTTCTGCCGCCAATTTTCATAACCGTTTGAATTTCTTTTGTACTGATATTAGTTCTCAAATTTTTACCCATGGCTTCCATCAGCGACGAGACCTTGCCAAAAGTCAGTTGGCGTCCCTGTAGAGCCAGCCTTGCTCTTCAATGCCATTAAAGGCCAGCTGCTGGTTTTTCGCGGTCAAAGTTAGACTGTTCCAGACCGATAAGTCGGAGGCGTATGTCCGCGAGCCTGCGAAAACGCCATAGCCTGGTCGCCGTTCATCTCGTTCGGGCCGTTCGGGAAACGCCAGATAATGCCCGCGCGGACAAAGGCTGCAGTTCTGGCGGCATTTTGTCGTCAAAAGTGGCGTCCAGCACGCCTCGCGGGTCGCCGGCTAGCAACGTGCTGTCTACGCCGCCGACAGCATTGACCGCATCGCGAATAACCACGGTATTTACGTGAACCGCGTATTGAATATCCATATTAAAGATATTACCGACGAAACTTCCGTGTTTCGATCCATCCGCTGTTTTCTGCCTCCTCGCCGTTTGCCATCTGCCGAACAAAATAAAATATTCGTTTATTTTGCCGCATAGCCAGAATTGCACGCCCTGCCAAAGCTGTAGCGTACAAATCGCGGGAATACTGCAGATATAAACGTCTTTTTCGTCTGGTTGACGCTTAGCACGCATCATGCGAATCTGTTAAGTTCGCCCCGTCGCGTCCGCCATATCATCGGTCGAGCCTAAAATCAGCACGTTGCTGCGTCCCGCAAAGCATCTTCTTTTTCAATTTTTGCTGCGAAAACAGATTAAGCAGATTGCATCGCCGAACTACTCGATGCATAGTCTGCCACAACTTAGAAACGCCACGTAACCTGCTATAGCTAAAACAATCACCCCACGACAGCCGAGATGATTTTACCTTTAACTTCTTTTCGCTTTGTGCGTTCTGCCGGTGAGGACGGCGGCATTCTCATCAATCAGCCAACGATTCTGTCAATATTCCGTTTCAGGCGCAGCTGGCTGAACTCCATTTTCTATGGCTAATATCCGCAGCAGCCTTGATAGCGCGTCGTCCGCTGCATTTCATGAACCCCTGCTGGACACCGCGAAAAGCATGGCCGATCGCCGCCGCGTACCAGCGCATCCCGCAGCGAGACCGCTGAGGACGTTTTGGTACAAAACCGTCCATGAACTGTTTGCGTGGATTCATATCTATGTGATTATAACGCACAAAGCATATAATGAACTGATGGATGCAACTTTTATGGATCGTCATCCGCGGCTAAGCGACGGGTTGAGTTTGAGTTTATTTTCGTTATCGGCGTGGCTATCGGTACGATTTTGTTAAACGCGTTCGTATTTCAGAAAGCATTCAATGTTGAGGGCGCAAGTACGAAACCACGATGTACACTGGCGACAGACTGATCGTTAATCGTTTGCCAGTCACTATGTCAAAAGCTGCAGAATAAAAATTACACGCCCAAACGCGGTCAAATTATCAGTGTTTAAGTCCGAATTACAACGCTTCTCTGGGCAAGGACGAATATGTCGTCAAGCGAGTTATCGCCTTTGCCGGCGAGCGCGTAACTGTCAGGAACGGCGAGCAACAGTTTATAACAGGAAAAGCCCAAACGGCTTTAATCCTGATTCCACTGTTAATCAAAAATGAACCTGGTACGCCAACTACCGGTAGTGTTGACTGTGTGCCAAAGGGAACGATTTTCGTCATGGGCGACCACCGCCAAGGCAATTGTTCGATGCGACTCGCGCAATTGTGGGAGTCAATCCCCGCTTTACTGATATCGTCGGACCAGTTGGTTTACGGATATTCCCGTTCACTAAAATCCGCGGATTTTAATTATTCTCAATGGTGGCGGATTCTATCAAACTCAGCCTCATTCTTAAAGCGCGATACTAATTTGCCCGGCGCCCTTGTTGATTAGTGCGGATTTTTACGCCTGTGCCGAAAAATGATTGGACAAGCTTTCAACCGCCTCGGCGTGCGACGAATCGGCAGGTTTTTTCTCCTCGGCTGGATTGTCTCGCGTCTGTTTTCATAGCGCCACCGCCTGCTCAACGCGGCAGGGCCGACCAGCCGCCGGCGATTGTTCTTTCATGATTGATTCCGCCACTGCTCTCGCTGGCAAACCGATAAGCGGGCGCGCCTGCCCTCGACGAGCTCGCCGTCCAGTGTGCCTGCCTGACGGACTTCGGCAATCGTAAAAAGCGCCAGCGTATTACTAACGGCGTAACGGGTTACCGCCCAGGCGCTGCCGATTTCCTCCAAGTCGTATTAGACGATCGCGTAACTTCAAAGTACGCCGTAGCTGTTTCGACGATTCAAATCATTGCGCTTTGCAGGTTTTCAATCAGCGAGACCTCTAATCGATTCTGACCGCTCATACGCGCACGATGCACGGCATGTTCTTCGGCCCAGCCTTCTTGGCAGCCGCACAGCGGCCTCTCCAGCCACAATCAAATAATTACCGCGCTGGCGTTACCACAATCGGCTGCACAACGCCATGCTCTTTGATGGATTCAGCCAGCTCGCTCAACTGCCTCGTCAAAAAACCCGCTGCGGCTGCTCTGGATCCGGGGAAATTTTCGTAATAGCTGATGTCTTTCCAGGCGCGAAACCTTATCGTCCTGCTTGGCCGTCGGATCAAAGACGTCTCGTCAATCAAATTCGTCGGAATCAGCGATTCAAATCCTCTGCCAGACCCTTTTTCACTTGCTATCCTCTACGATTTCTTAGCCAGCGCCTTGTAAGCCCGCGAACCTTGGAAAAACGATCATAAACCCCGACTGGCGCGCCGTGGCTCGGCGCCTCCGCCAACGGAATATTGCGCGGAATAGTGAGTCTTAAAAATCTTATCCGAAAATATTTCTTTATCTCATCGCTACAACCTGGCTGGATAAAGTTGTCCGCGAATCCATCATCGTCGGCAATACGCCGAGGAGCTTCAGCGACGGATTCAGACCTTTACGAATCAGCTTCAGTACTCTCCAAAAGCTGCCCCAGACCCTCCAGCGCATGAGACTCCGCTTGCACTGGCAGCAGCATAATGCTGCCGCAGCAGCCCGTTCACCGTCAATAAGCTTAAGCTGGGCGGACCTGTCGATAATAATGTAGCTCAGCAATCAATCACGCCGAAATTAGCGCGCTTCCCGCAAACGAGCAAAAACGCCCCGTCAGCCTGCGCCAATTCCACCTCGGTGTTTGCCAAATGTGATGCTTGACGCGCTAAAGTACAAATCTTTATACTCGAGTCGGCAGAACAATCTTCGCCAGTGAATTTGGCGCATAATAACCTCTGTCATCGTCGCTCCCAATTCCTGTTTGTCGATACCGAAACCCGCTGGTCGCATTACCCTGCGGATCAAAATCTATAATCAGTGTCCGCTTGCCCATTTTTGACCAAAATACGCCACGTTAATTGAAGTTGTGGTTTTTCCCACGCCGCCTTTCTGATTTGTCACCGCAATAACTCTTGCCGATTCGATTCCCCTTTTTACTTATTACGGTATAGCATCGAGCAAGACGTAAATAACAGATATTAAAACCGCCTCGCTAGCAGGCGGCAATACTATACAGAAAATTTACTTTAATTTTTAATCGGCTAATCTGAATTTTCGTGTGCTACTGGCGATGACCAGTTTCTTTGTGAACGCGTTTTAGCTTTGCTTGGCGATAACGCGGATTTTATCTGACTGACTGCTTCAACGACCTTTGCCTTCACTCACCGCGCCTTTTACGGTCGGCGTACAACCTTTGTTTTTATCACCATCAATCACTAAAAAGTGCGTCGAGTAACGAGTTCTTTTTGTGCCTTCAGGAGGAGATCCACCAGAGGACTCTTTTTCACGCTGACAATGTATTGTTTGCCAGAGATTTTTACGATCTGCTTTCATTTCGTTCCTTAACAATTTAGTTTTCAATCTGTACTATTGTACCCAGAGTACGATGGTAAATCAAGGGTTGCAGGCAGTTTATCGTTTCATCCTCACTTACGTAAACAAGACATTAGGTCTTATTGTTGTTGCATGCACAAGACGCTTTAATATAAGCGCCCTCCTCACAGATTCAAACAGCGACGAAGGCTTTGACTCTGTCATGCCGTCTCGCGGTTTTAGACATACTTGGTCCTTCTGCAAGAAATCTCTTTACCGGATATTGATGACCCATAGACCATCTTTCTCCAAACTTTATATCAGCATTGTTAGACCCTTGGGTTTTTCTACCGCTGAACCCTTTTCGTTTTCCTTTGCCTTCAAGTGAATCAAACCGTCGCCAATAGCAAAGATCAACATCTCCCCGTTTCTGAATCTTCGGTAACTAGTACTATACGCCTGACCGTCGCCTTCGTGCGTGTCGCTGATATGTTTATTATGTACCTCAGGGTTAATTTGTAATGAGATACCATCAGCGGTACGCTTATCAAAAAACGATACCTGTAGCGCCGTCCTTAAAATATACGTACTCGCTAGAGATTATTTACTCTTTCGCGGCATTACCCTTTCTGGTTGCCCCTGTGAACGCTTCGCACCGTTTTTATAGTTCCTTTCTTTTTACGGCGTTGCTATGTTCTCTATAACTCTCTCTCTCTCTTGATTTGTCAAGTATTTTTCAACATTTTCTGTGATTTTACAATGGACTAATTTGCCGCAGCCGAGCCAGTTATGGCGTAGCCAGCCACGGGCACCGCCCTGCGTCACTTTACGCTACGCCCACCGCGATGATACCGCCACTGGCGGTAGCGCGTTGATGGCGTCAGTCAGTTCAAACTCGCCGCGCTGCGGATTGGCGGGCAATGTACGTGCCAGCTCGAAAATCTCTTTATTGAGAACGTAAAAGCTTGGATTGCTGAGATTGCTCGGCGCGTCGTCCAGCTTCGGCTACTCAGTGATGCGGACCAAAATTACCCTGCTGGTCGGTTTCGATAATGCCCGTCTGTGGAATAAGTGCCTCCTCAACAGGATTGCACGCACAGCCCAGCAGACAAACCGCGCCTCCACCAGCTCCGCCAGATCAGCCGCATTTGAACCGCCGTCACTACGCCAGAAAAATTGATCGCCCATCACCCACAAACGCCGACTCGCCTGGCTTTCAATAAATTCGCTAGCCAAACCCCACTGGGATGCTCGTGCCGTAACCGCCTGTACCAGGCTGGGTTAAAAATGTATTCGCACATCGCGCAGCGCCACCAGAGGTAATTTATCTTGCGTCCGGCGCGCCGCAAATAATCGTTCAGCTGGATATTTGACCGATAATAGCTCTGCACCTGAGTGCTTTGTCGCCAACCACGAAATAAATATCCTTGACACCCGCCCTGAATAATATCCTGCACGATATAATCAACCACCGGACGCGTCCCTACCGGCAACATACACTTTTCGATTGATTTGGTAATCGGCAGCATCCGCGTACCCCAACCAGCAACTGGAATGATAGCTTTGGTGATCATAACTCTCCTCACATCTTCAGTTCTTTATAGCGATTTTCTGTAAAATATCCATCATTTCCGCATAGCGCATCTCGCCCCTCGGCAATACTGGAATAGAGATGACGCAACATTATCTCACCTCAATATTAACTTATGTCTTCTGGTCGTACAGCCACGCCATGAAGCTGGGATAAGCGGTTCAGAAAGCTGGTTACTTGGTTTTTCATCAGTGGCATGCACTGATAGCGCTATTAAAATCACTCCACTCCATCTGGACTTTTTATAACCCGACGGCGCTTTGAATCGTTTTAACGACGCGAATCCGGGCGTTCACTAAAATACCGCCGTAGATTTTTGGCAATTAACCTGCCCTGACGATATAGTTCCATATTATCTTCGCCGATCGGCTTATTACGCGTATGCAGTTGACCAACAAATTGCCCGTCCAGACCGATGATGCGATTGTTGATATCGGCAGCCTGGAGCCGCGATAGATAACTCGCCGCGAGTCGGCGTAACAAAGTCCTCATCAATCGGGGCTAGAGCCTATTATATTGCGCGGCAAATTGCCGCATTGAAGGCGATGAACTGCGCCGAATCTTCCGTCGCCTGATCGATGCAAACGTCAGCAGCCAGCCATTACCCGAACGCGCAGTTCACTGCTCGCCGAATTCCTCGGTGTCGCGATAAATCAGCGAACCGTTTTCAATCAATTTATCATCCGCTGGATGCGCACGGGACCTTACTCACCCGGTCGTTTTGAGTCGTTCTGATCATCGTGAGGCTGAGTAATTACCGCTTCGCTTATCGACAGCATTGCTCATCTGGTTGATTCGTCCCATCTGCTGTACAAGCGCGCAACATCAGACCGACGTGCCGCGCGTAATTTGGCGTGGTGTATTGCTGGATTGACGTCAGATCCAACCGTTCCCAATCGTACTGAAACCGGTTGAATACCGTCGTCGCGTAACTAATAATCCCCTGTTCATTCCAAGGCACCATCCTGCGTGGCCGCTTGCTGGATAGTCTGCCTGGCTGATTGGCTATTCTGGCGAAAAACGCCCTAATTTATCAGTAAGCGCTCCGGCCGCCGCGCCGACAGCTGCTGAACAAGCGCAATAATAAACGAGTATTGGACCGCCCAGTAGATACAATGAAAAGCACTAATAAGCCGGCAGCAAAACCGACAGCGCCAGCTGCTTTCGATTGGGTGCGTTTTCAACCGGTTCCAGCAGCTAACATGGCAACGATGCCTGGCATAACGAGGAGAATACGCGCGCCTCCGCCGCCAAACTTGATCCGCCGCCGCCAGCGCGCGCGCACATGAGCTGATGAAAAATGTCGTATCCAATATATTGTAGCGCGTTAAAGGCTAATCACAGTTGCGCTGATTACTAGGTCCCAGTATTGCGCGCAATACCCAGCCACCGCACACTAGAAAAGGTACGATAAAACATTGCAGCGCACCAGCGCGACTTGTACCGCCCATATTGCTGCAAAAGGCAATTTCCGCTACAATATACACCTGCCGTGTGCACAATCTATATTTTACTAGGTGAATAACAGAGCTGCCGGTAAGGGCTGAGAATTGCTATTTGTTAACTTCTTATGTGAAGTCATACTCAAGGATGGCTTGAGTGCTTCATCTCTGTCATCTTCAATCAGAATAATAAATTATCATTCACTTCTATGTATGGCCCTAGTAGATGAATCTCCTGCCAAAAATCTTGTCGCTTGATGAGGCCATAAAAACTTCTGTATAAAGACTCAATTACCGTGGTAATATCACTCATGCAATCATCTTTGAAAATCCATTTTGCTGCAAAGCATTTTCTTTGTCTGGATGGAAGTAGACGTTTTCCAAAATCAAATGTGACAAAATCCTTAGAAGGTATAGTTACGATATTCTTTAGCTGCATATCGCCATGATGCATCCCCATTGCATACAGCCTCCCGATATACCGGCCGATTGAATTCATAACAGGGTGATATCCGACTCATATGAGGACTGACGCATAGTACTCAAGACCATGGTATGGAGTTCATCGTACCAAGAGATGGAATCCGTAGAGTTGCAACGCTTACCACTCACGCCAGAAACCTCTAGCGGCTCATCAAGCACCGTCTGGAGAGTCCTGAGACCGCGCTCAGCAACTACGTCTGAGTATATCAATCCTCCCTTTGCTTTTCCAAATTACCAAACCGTTTAATCGCATATGACTGATTATTGTCTGAGTATCAGTAATACACCATGCCCGCTATCAGATGCACCCTATCTCCACAGCGCGGCTCAGTTTTAAACGCCGGCCGATCGCTTTTGGCGAGAGCATCGTAGCGGTTCTTTTTCTACTCTGTGGGTTTGCCAAGCTCAGGATTTACTATCGTCGCCGCGACCGCTCATACAGCCTATCTCTTTTCATATCTCCACCATTTGTCTGATCGCGGAGCCGCTAGCATCTATGTCTTTTCGAGACAAGACCGACTCTAATATTTGGACCAATAACTCGACTTGTCGTATCTCTAATAGCAGTATCGCGCTGGAGATCCAATTCTTCAGCTGTTAATTCCGCATCTCCCCGCTGCATTTTACGCAGTATCAAATACAAACCTCTCCGCATAAAAAGGTGGGTAAACTCTGCGCTGCCCAGCTGACCGGCCATTCGATTAATCAAAAATATTTTCCGCGGAATTCAATCAGGGAACCTTGCAGTCACTAATATCGTATCGCGACTTGACGAGGCAGCAATGACAACTGAATGCGCGAAATCAGTATGGTCGCCCTGTGCTGCGGCACGTTGCAATACCCCATCCATCCGAGATAACATCGACTGGTGCGGTACGAAACCTCCTACCCCGCCACGGCATTGTCTTATTGATGCATCGCTCAAGCTCTATCATTAGCCTGTGAAAATCAGGATCCCTATACACCAGACCGAATGTCACTCAATGGAACACATACTCCTGCGACGCCATCTTCTCCAACAACCCTTCATACTCCCAGTGAGGCGATGCGAATACTGGGTTCACACACAGCAGAAGATTCATTACGACCCACTGGATTTTGTATTACATATGGTATATAGTAGCAAACTAAATGCTGTTTTCGAATAGATTCACTCACAGACATGCTTAAATTCGAGGAATATTTAGTTAATTATGTTTTCTGAGTAGATTTCACCGGTTTACCGTCAATTTTAACGTTATTTTTCCATATCATCCGCCACAGGACCTATTTTACAGCCAGCGTCTCAGCCTTTGATGGTATCGGCAAATACATCCGACAGCCTGAGTGATTTCTGCGTCGCTGCTGGCGATATTCAATTCAATCCTATCATCCACCTGCAATCCCGCCTTTTTACGTGCGCTCTGGACGTGGCGAATGACTCTCGCGCATCAGGCCTTCGCGTTTGAGTTCCGGGCGTTAAGTGCTTACTAATTTCTACCCAGCTCTCTGGCTTTGATCACGCCCTCGGTCACATCATAATCAGCCAAGTGCTCGTCTAGACTCTCAATCCAGCGAATTTCCTAACATCGTGAGCTCCTCGGCCATGATTTGTTCGTAGTAGTCAGTCAATTTTACGCTCGCATATGCCGCACAGTGCAGCGGTTGGCGAACCCGATCGACTCCTGATGCTCGTCCTTCTTCGTACGCAGACTCAGGCCGTTGTTGATCAATTCGCGTGTCCGAGCCATATCGGCCTAGCGCCTGCTCATTCACCGCACCCGCTGCCGTCAATCTTTCAAGTGAATCGACTCGTGATCACCTGCGTCAAATTATGATACAACTCCTCAGCCAAAAACGGCGTAAATGGAGCCAGAGGTAGCTCAGACGCACCGAGCACGTAGTGCAGCGTGCGTAAGCATCGTTCTTGTCACCATCATCTTCCGACTTTCCAGAAGCGGCGACGGCTGCGGCGCACGTACCAGTTGGAGCATCATCCGAGAATGGCAAAATCGGGCTCAGCGCATCAGGGAATATTGCAGGCATCCATGTGACGCTCCACTCACGCCACTCAACTGATGCAAATCGACGCTGATGATCCAGATATCCAGCGGGTTGAGTCAGATCGACTAGGGAACGGACGTCCTCAATTCGCCGATCGACCGAAATGTCCACCCATCAACTTCAGCACATGGTGAAGAAATCATGCATATTCCAAATCGCGCTGAGCTTTGCGCGCCACGTCACCAACGTCTTTGTCGTGCAAAAGCAAGTCCTCACCGTTCAGCAGCGGGCGCCTGTCAGTAGGAAACGTAAGGAATCAGCGCTGAAACTTATCCATCAACTCGTTCGGGTCGGTAAAAGTTACCGAGCGACTTACTCATCTTACGACCGTCATTGCCCGCCACCACACCGGTGGTGATGACGTTGCTGCAGGCATTTTTATGCTGCTCGCCTGCCTCACCAAAGGCACCGATACTGCCAAGGCAGCGTTGACAGCATGCACGTAGTAAAGACCACGCTCGCACCTCGGCCGATGTACTCAACAATGAAGTCCGCCGGGTAATTCTGCTCAAACTTGACCTGGTTTTCAAACGGATAGTGCAGCTGCGCGAACGGCAGTGAACCTGCCTCGAACCAGCGGTCGAGTCACCTTATCGATGCGAGTAAACGTCTCGCCGTCAATTTCAAAGGTGATGCTCATCCACCCACGGGCGGTGGTAATCATCAGCTCCACGCCGCTCAACTCCTTGAGCTCGCATACGAGCCAGACTACTTTGACGGTACCCTGGTCGCCCTTCCACACCGGCATGGCCGTCGCCCAAAAGCGATCACGGCTCAGATTCCAGTCTGGCGCTTGCTCGATATTTTTGGCAAAACGCCATGCTTCCAGATGTGCTGGAACCAATTGATGTCTCATTTTGCTCCAGCATCAGCGGTTTCTGTCCCTGGATATCAAAGAACCAGCTCAGGGATGGCCCGGTACATGATGCGCTGCTTGACGCAGGTTGAACGGATATTCGTGGCGAATGTACCCAGATCTTCCAGACTGCACCCTTTTCGCTGCAGATCTTTTGGCGATGAACTTGTTGTTATCCCACACCTCCAGGCCTGTGTAATTGCTATCGGTGTAGTAGCCGTTGTCGTCCGATGACGTGAAAGGCGCTAATACTCGTGCGCTTTGGGCCAAGCTCAAAGTCGTACTCGCCATGCCGGCGCAACGTGCGATACCCGTACCCGACTCGTGCGAGACGAACCGCCGCGTAAATGGTGTGAATCTTGTCATGTCTTGCTGGGTCGAGCCTGTATCGGGCGGCTGGTAGTTCTTACCCACCAATTCCCGCTCCCTGGGAAGTGCGCATCACTTTCGTAATCAAGCGACTGGTGCTTTTTCATCCTGCAGGGTGCGCTCGAGGGCTTCTCTCGGCGATGATGCTTTTCGCCATCCACCCAGCACCTCGCAGTATGTCGCATGTCGATTAACCGCCAGCATCAGGTTGGCTGGCAGTGTCCATGGCGTGGTCGTCCAGGCGGGGACGAAACAGAGCTTTGCGCATTAATAAACGCTTCAATCGCCTGCTGTGGTTACACCCGTCACAGGATGGGTTAGCAGGTCTTCTGGTGTAATGCCAACGACAAAATCCTGCACCCTCATGCAGTTTGAGTTTTTTCAGCGTCAACGCCAGTAACATATAGATGGAACATGCAACATTTGTTCCATTTTCATGCTTGATGGTTTTGCAGCAAAAGATTGTTCGAACTTTACTTTCAAGCTCAAGCTCCTCCTGAAGCTCACGGCGCAGCGTCTCAATTGGCGACTCGCCCTCATGGCTCGTCCCGCCAAAGAGACTTACCATGCCCGGATTCGTGATACCTGGCTTATCATCCTCGCTGCTGCGCAATGAGTTTTGCCATTCGTATCCACCAACAAAGCACCGGCATAACTTCTCTCGCATTCGTCGAAGCCTACTGGCTTGCGTATCATCAACTATTCTCACTCGTTCAGAATGTTGCTACCATGCGCTCATCTCGATCACGCGCTATCCGATTTTTCTGCACTCTCGTTGTGCGGATCGGTCACGTTCCACGCAAATAACACTATCACCCTGAGCCAGTCTGTGTGTCTGGGATCTCTCGCTAGATTAACGATCAAATCATAATCACCCAGCTTATCAGCGGTAAGCAGCCGCCGCTTATCGTCGAGTGAAATATCGATACCCACTTCTTGCATCGTCTCGCTGCTTTTGCTGGCTTGTGGCTCATGGCTTCTCAAAGTCACTCAATGTTGGAGCTCGTCCCATCTTTCTCTGGGTTCAACCCAGCCGAGATCGGCATTTTGAGAATGAGAATAGTGGTCGTAAACACTGCGCCATCTGCGAGCGAGCAGCACGTTGCATTACATACAAAACCAGAACTTTTTGAGTGTTCATTTAGTACTATTTTGCGGCCTGTCCTGTCATATCTGTCATTTACACTTCAGATACATACCCGGGTCGGTCACGTCTGCGTAGGCGTCGTTGTCCATGGTCACTTCGGCCTTGCTGACAGGGTAGCGAACTCGGTGTCGGTACATCAGCACCTTTTTCGCCTTCGTAGATCTTGCCCAGCCTCATACAGCTGTTTAAACGCCCACCAGACGCTCTCCGCAAAACCCTTGTCCATGGTGCGGTAGGCGCCTCTGAAAATCCACCCAGCGCCGATGCGGTCGATCACGCCTGCCAGGTCTCGCTCATTCGCTACCATGCTTTCGCGCCTTGGTGATGTATTTTTCCAGGCTGATAGTCGGCTAAAGGATGCCGTCTTTATCCAGCGGCGCTGGCTGGTCGCTATTCGTCACAATCTGCCGCCGATCCATAATATTCTAGCTGCTTTTTCGACGAAAGTTCTCCGCCGGCAGGCCATGACAATCCCAACCCCAGCGGCGCTCCACACGCTTGCCTTTCATCGTCCAGTAGCGCGGCACCGCATCCTTGACGATTGAGCTCAGTAACGTACCATGATGCGGTACGCCGAGTAAACGGCGTCCATCGTAAAAAACGTAGGCATTACTGCCGGCTGCTGCGCCACTGACTTTTCAAACGTCTGGTCATCCTTCCAGCGCTGCACCCAATCTCCATATTCTGCCGGCGGCGCGTGTTCCGACATGTTTGAATTTCATACTTTTTCCTCCCTTATCTCCTTATATTCACTGCCTGTTTAAATTATTAATCAAACTTTTCCTGTTCGCTGTTCATCATTCTATGGTTTCCTATCACTTTTACTATCTCCTCATGAATGCTCCATTGCTTAGTACCGCCCCGCAGATATCCTGATCATACCGCTGCTCCTGACCATAAAGGTCAGTCCACTGCCGCCAGCTTCCTCGACGATGACTTTCGCCGCCGCAATGTCAACGTTTTTACCTTTTCGTGACCAGTGAAGATCGACGCAACAAGCTCGCCGCGCCGCCCAGTGCCGCAGCGTGCGTTGTACTGCCAACCGTCATTCGCCACATCTTTTTCATAAGCAATATCATGAACTACCCATCACATCCCATGGGGCGCTCGGCCACCAATCAGCATTCATTTCACACGGTCATCAGACTATGCTGACTAACGTGAATCGGCTGGCTGTTCATGCGCGCACCACGACCACGTGACGCCCGGTACAGATGGTCGCTAGAACGGCGTAAATTACCACCAACCTCCTGGCTGGGCTATCAATCACTAGCGCCAGAAAAGCTTACCGACACGAGGCAACCCCATTATAAAACGAAGCAGTACCGTCAATCGGATCGCTAAGCCCAAACATATTTTTGAACCACGGCGCTGACTCGCCTCTTCGCCGTCATAATATCGTGGACTGGATATACGCCAGTTATCCGCTTAGCGACGGAGATCGTTAATCTCCTCATCAGCACAGTCACTCGAGTGTATTGTTGTGCTTTAAGATGAGAGTCATGCTTCTTGCCCAAAATCATTTTCGCATAATATCGCGCGCCTCCAGCGCCACGCTTTTCGCAAAATCCAGCCATTCTTGTTTGCTGATTAGTCATGGTTTACCTCTGTTTGCAGCAAATTTGATTTCTGCGTGCATCAACATGTAGCCATATCCCGTGATCGGATTGAAACGCCGAAGAAAATCATATGTATCGCCACCGCCTACCTGCTGATAACTGCTAGCTAGTTTCTCGTACAGTCTTTTTGCTGGCTCATTTGAAATTTCAATCATCCAATCCAATCACAGAAAACAGCCCAGCGACGGGCTTCATTTCTGCTGCCGTGACAAAGCATAGTCGCCAAGCCCCGACGTCGATAATCCTCATCAATCTCCAGCGCATTGATTTGTGGACGGCAAATCCTTTTCAATGATAGAGGTTTCACTCTCTAATCATGCTCGCAAAGTCACCCGACCGGCATAGCGTCCACCCGCCTCTACCGCAACACCACCGCCTTTTCTGTTGATTAGATCACGTAGCTCCGCCTCACAATCATCAGAGATATACATCTCTAAGGCGAGTAAATGAGGCTGCTGCCGGGCGACACTAGCTCAATAACAGGCGTGTATTTATTAGGATTAAGCGAGCATTCGCCGTTGGTATTTTTAAGCAGATCTTGTTTCGCTAGTTGGCACTGAGTATTATTTCCTTTTCCAAAATAAAAATCACCTCTTCTGACTTCGAGAATCCGCTGAGAGGTGTTTCAAACGGACGGTACCATCTCGATTCCAAAAGAAGTGATTCTTTAGCTCTTTCTTATGCTATTTACGCAAAGCTCACGGCGGGGTCTAATATCGGCTGATACAGCCGATTTCTTCCCGCAGACTTCGCGGTTGATAGCCGCTCACTTCGCCGCACCGCCACAACAGCCAGCACACGCGAAAACGCCCTACTCACATTCTACTACACAAAATTAAAATACGCTATATCTAGCGTAAGCACACTAGATATAGCGTTATCTCGAGCCAATCCAAACTAAATCATTTTTACTTCCAAACCGCCCAAAACGCACTCGCCGCGTAGATAGATTGTCTTTTGGCGGAAGATTTGGATACTGTTTTTATCCTCGCTGCCGCCCAAAAATGCCATGAACTTCGTTTTGACGATCACGTCGTCAGGCATATTGATGTTGACGCCGCCGCAAAACGTAAAAGATGTCGATGACCGCACCGTCCCTAATTTTTCGCCTGGCGCAGATCCAGCTCACGCCTCCAAATATCGCCGTTGCTGAACCGCCCGGTGTAATCGCCTTTCACGCGCGACTCTTCGCCGTAAAAAATTGCAATTTTTTCATTACCGCTACCATCGGCAGCCGATTTTTTAGACCGCTTGTGGCCGCCTGAGCCGACACTTACCATCAAGCCGATAGTAATCAAAATCACCGGCCAAAAATATTTTTCCCAAACGCTAATATTAATTACACCGTAAGCGCCCAAGCCAATGGACACACCGATAGTCATTAGCAGTAATCCCCACACCCGCAGCGAGGCCCTGCGAGAACTGAATATCGTCATCAGACCAGCCAAAATCAGACCAGCCGCCCAAACCGTTCCCCAAAACACGTTCCAGCTATCAAACTTAATAATTTCGAGATTCTTTAGCAGCAGAACCCCGCCGAACGCCGCAATAGTGATACCAAAGAACGTTCTAACAAGAAAATTTTTCTTCATACTCACCATTATGACATATCAATCGCAGCTAGTAAATTATCGCTTCCGGCGCTTTTTCACGAGGACAATCACCCGCCAAAACCGCCGCAATAGCTACGGCAAATCGCTCCAACGATAATCGCCCAAGCACCAGGTGTCGGCCAGAAAAATAATTCTATCGGTTCAACCTTTTTCGTCGTTAAATCAGCTGAATTTTTACTAACACCCCATTCGCCAGCCTTTTTATTGTAAGCAATTGAAAGCTCAGCACGGTACTTGCCGCCCCAGAACGGCTGTCAATTACTTTCGTAGCGGAACTGGCGGACTTGCTCGGCAATTGCCGCATACTCGCCGCCATTTCGATAAACAACATTGCCCAGCATATCTTTAACTACTAGCTTGACATCAACATCAGCCGAAACGTTGCCAGAATTTTTGATAGCAATGTTATATAACTGCTTGCCGTTATTATCGACGGCGAATTTATCAACTGTCACGTCGCGGTGAATATTAGCAGGAATAGTAACCGCCATACGCACCGCTTGGCGCGTCTGTAGCTGGATGCCGCCCTTTTTAGCAGCGGCCGGATCGGCTTTACGCTGGATTAGCAAACAGGCATTGTGTTCGCCGACGTCAGCCTTGTCAGGTACGGTAACTGCGAAATCAACGTTCGTCGATGTGCCAGGCGCCAAAGCCACCTCGCTTTTCGCTAGCTTTACCCAACTACCAGCATCTTTTTTTGCTTCGACTTGCTGCTTGCATGTCATATCTCCAGTCGCCGTAACTGTGCCATCGACGGCATACACTTCGATATTCGCCTGTTCAGTCAAACCGTTAGTAATCGTTAGCTGATCAGATTTGCTAGCACCGCGATTCAATTGATAAATAAAAATCGACTGCGTCCGCGGGTTGTTTCGGATCAGGATTCGCCGGGCGGCTGCCAATCCCTGCTGCCAGAACCGACGACGGCCATAAAAACACCTGCCGCAACCGCCATTACCGCTAGCCTGCGCCAGCATGAAGCTATACCTCGTATTCTCCTCATTAAAATCGCATGATTTATTATAGCAGCCAAGACGCTCATCGGCTATACCAACACCCGTTGATACTTCCAAAAAGCTAAATAATCCGCGTAAATGAAAATCAGACGCCCGAAAGAGCGCCCAATTTTCATTGATATAACTGCGCCGGACCTTAGATAGCGGCCACAGTTTGAGTCATCGGCAAAGTATAGGTACCCTGCTGCTTGGCCAGCTGGAATAGCCTGGCTCAAACCGACACCCGTCACATAACCGCGCCAAACATCGTCGGAACCAGCCGCCGCGCTAATCAGCGTTACTGGAGAAGTGCCGGAAAATGCTGCTTGCGAACCCAGTGTGATGCCCGTGGAAGCACCGATCATTGATGTCAGCGTTCCGGCAGCTGGATTAACCGTCAACTGTCCAGTCGTAGCATTACCGTTGTATTGATATGTATTGCTACCGCTCGTCCACTTTCCCGTACCAGGAGTTGTGGCATTCAATGTTAGCGTCCAGCCATTATTAGCACCGCCAGGGTTATCGACAGCGATGCGCTTATCATTAGCGCCAAATGTACCAGTCGTCGTCTGGGCAGAAGTCGACGCCGTAGTCGCGTTCATGGCAAATGTTGGGTTTGTTACTACACTATCGCCAGTATCGCGAATGTCGGTACTAAGCACGCCAGCGTTAATCGTCTGGCTCAATTCTGACGTCGCCGTAGTCGCCGCATACACCGCTGTGCCCGCCAAACCGACTACGCCAGCTACACCGACTGCCAAAGCTACGTTTGTTATTAGTTTTTCATATCGTATCCTTTCTTTTACGTTATTTTCGTTACTTCGTTGTCCATTACAGTGCTACTATCTACCCTCCTTCGCACCTCCGAACATCCGCTAATTTCCTATGGTTCGCGATGCCTCCTCGTCTGTTACGTATCAGCAGTATGAACGCAATAATAATCATTCCCAGCGCCGCTATTACCATAAACCACATGTTTGCGCCAGTATTAGCCAAATCTTTTACCAGATTTTATATCTGTAGCGGCTGCCGAAACAGCTGGAACTGCTGGTGGAATTACTGGTGGCGTCGACGGCAAGATTCGCGGCGGAATAGTGATTGTAAAAGGTACCGCGTGATTAATTTGCAAAGCTCGATCGTAAGCCCGCGTCGAGGAAGTATCTCGCCAAAAGTAAGTCTTACCCGTTCTCAGCACCAGCGTCGTATCGCCAGGGATGTGTTCGGCCAATTAGACAAATCAAGCACCCAAGCATTGCCATTAACCGTCAATTCTGGATCAACTCCCGGACAAACACCCTGCCAGCAAATTCAATCGCCAACTGATGCACGCCAGTCACCGGATCAATAACCGTATGTACCGCATCGCACACGCCATAAATCACTGGATAGCCGTTATCTTTAATTACCGAATGGTCGTATTTTTGGCGCGAAAACGTCGCACTCCACATCATTTCACTTGACCCAACCGCTCTGTTGTAAACTGTATGAGAGCAGTCTATTTCACGAATTAACTGTGAAAAAGTCGAATCCGCTGAAGTTGTCGCCAGAGCAGCTTTGCTACTAAAAACCACGCCAATTATTGCTGTTAAAAATACAACAACTACGCACCAGTTCTCATTATATTTTTCATCCTCATCATTGCGCTACCACCGTTACTGTTACTGGCAATGTATACGTGCCTGGTTTCTGATACGCCGGAATAGTCTGCTTCAAGGAAATATTCTGCAATTTAAACAGACAGGTCAAACCACTGCTGCTCGAGGCGGTCACCAGCGTAATCGCGTTAGCCGACGCCGTGCCAGCTACGAACGCACCGCCCGCGCCGTACGATAAGCCAGCCGTCGTGCAGGCCTGCCCCAGCGGCGTCGAACCGGACACCGTAAACGCGCTTGATGATAGGTCAACCGATAACTGTCCTTGGTCTGCATTAGTACTATTAAACGCATAATTCGCTGCGCTGCCAGTCTGTGTCCATTTAGCAGTTGGGCCGCCAGTTGCCGCCAATGAAACGCTCCAGCCCGTCGCCGATAAGCTATTTGCCACCTCAAGCTGCTGCGACGAGTTGTTGAGATAATCTCGCAGTCGTGGTACTCGCCGTTTTACCGGTCATTGCCGCCGAAAATACAGTAGTCGGATTAGTTAATGTGGCATCAGCAGTATCTGCAAATCGAATATCTAGCGAACCGTCAGCAGTCTTAAACTCCGGATAATACGAATAAGTGTCGATATTCGTCCCTGGCGCCGCTGTTGTATCGGCTGCCAAACGAACACAATAATTCGTATTACGCTCCAGGCCATTATCAGTCAACGCCAAATCCCACAGGCCCTGTCTCACCAGCATTAACATCGCGATTGTTCGTGAACGTCAGCTGTGCAGCGCTACCCGGGCGGACTATCGACTGGTGGCTGTAGCCGACACTGGTAGATGGCAGATTAGGATCGTTTGCTGCAGCCGCAATCGCCGTCCCGTTATTCGGACCAGCCGCCGAGTACGCCAAAAGCCGAGTTATTAGTCACATCTTGCCAACCCGCCGCCACTGCCTGGCACGTCGCCGCAGTCTTTTTGGCGTATTGGACGCGAAGCTTCATGGCGTTAGCGACAATGGTGGTGTTCTCTTTGGAAGCGTAGACGTGAGTAGGAACAAGAAGTTGTTAATCAATTATTACCAAGAACCAGATCAACTCCCCAACAATCACGCCTTGTCGTCGGAGGCAATGGCACAGGTATGTGTACTCCAGCCGAAATCTGTTTTATAGTTTTACCAGCTAATACGCCGGAGTATTGACAGCAACAGGAACTTTAGAATTGGCGGTTGAGTTGTTTCCGAGTCTGCAAAATCATTACTACCCCAACAATACGCCTTGTCGTCGGAGGCAATGGCACAGGTATGCGAGCTGTCAGCCGAAATCTGTTTTGATAGTTTTTACCGGCTAATACGCCGGAAGTATTGACGAGCAACAGGAACTTTAGAATTGGCGGTTGAGTTATTTTCCGAGATTGCCCTCTGAATTATAGCTCCCAACAATACGCCTTGTCGTCGGAGGCAATGGCACAGAGTATGTGTACCTCAGCCGAAATCTGTTTTATAGTTTTACCAGCTAATCGCCGGAAGTATTGACAGCAACAGGAACTTAGAGCTAACACTTGAGTGTATTACCAAGGACACCACCACTACCCCAACAATACGCCTTGTCGTCGGAGGCAATGGCACAGTATACGAGCTGCCAGCCGAAATCTGTTTTATAGTTTTTCCGGCTAATACGCCGGAAGTATTGGCAACAGGAACTTTAGAATTGGCGGTTGAGTTATTTCGAGATTGCCCTCTGAATTATAGCCCCAACAATACGCCTTGTCGTCGGAGGCAATGGCACAGTTAGTGTGTACCTCAGTTGATATCTGTTTTATGGTTTTACCAGCTATACGCCGGAAGTATTGACGGCGACAGGAAACTACTGAGTCAGCGGTTGAGTTGTTGCCAAGTCTACCAGCAGAACCAAGCCCCAACAATACGCCTTGTCGTCGGAGGCAATGGCACAACTAGATGATATCTGTTTTTATAGTTTTACCAGCTAATACGCCGGAAGTATTGACGGCAACAGGGACTTTTAAATTGGCGGTTGAGAGTTGCTTTCCGAGATTGCCCTCTGAATTATAGCCCCAACAATACGCCTTGTCGTCGGAGTCAAGCACGGGAGGCGACCATCCCTCTCGATATCTGCTTAGCAGACATAAACTTCTCTTTATTCTCCACTCCCACCCGCATACGAAAAACTAGCACCAGCCTGCGGCAGTAAGTCGCTGCCGTATTATCAGCCGCCAACTGCGCACCAGGAGTAGCACTACTCGACGACTGATATAGACGATAATTCGCCTGATCAGCCTTTACTTGCGACGATGACGCTGTAGGCATTAGCGCCTCAGTGGGCGAGTTAACCACTGCACCGCCACAGTAACATCAATACCCAGCACTAACAGACAGACCGCGACATACACCAAAACCGCCCGTTTGCGTTGTATTCTCAGCCCAAATTGCTCGCTATTACTCTCCACTTTTACATAACCCCGCTCACCGCACAAAACGAAAGCAGTTTATGTTGCTGTAGCATAAGCAATACAGACTCACGACTTGAACTAGATAATTTGACTGCCAAACTTAGCCAAAATCACCATAACTATCAGCGCCGCCACCGAGGCCAGTACTAGCGTGTCGTAGCCCTGGTCAACAAACCGGCGCAACCCGCGGTGTTCAATTATTTTTGTTCAGATATTGTGTCTGGTTAGTCCATAAAAAATTAGCAGCATACCCGCGTCTAATGTCAAGCACCACGGGCACAACGCGCCAATCTCGACATAACTCATGTAGAACATCCAACTGGCAAACAGCAGACCAGCCACTGCGCCAAGCTGCGCGCCCCACGTAAACCATTTCCGGAAACTTCGCTCCCGCTAGCAGCGCCACCGCAATCGTCACCATCACCGGTAATGTCATCACACCAATAAAACTGCTAGGAAAGCCAAAGCTGGCGCCGCCGACCAATGGTTCGCCACCGCCGAACAACTCATCGCCGCATTCAGGTCGCAGTTCAGCACGGCATGCGAGTTTTTGGCAAGCGTCAGCGATTCAATCGATAATACGACAAGCCAACAAGCCCAAGCCGCTGCAACCAGCATCAATAGCGCCGCCAATTGCCGGCGCTTTGATTCTTTACCTGACAGCTCGCGCAACTTTTTCAAACATAAAAAAACTTACCTCGCTAATCGTTGGCAGAGGCAGCCCGCGCCACATATTCTGCATCTGGCTATCAGCGCTCAGCGCGATAATCGTTAGGGTACTCAACGACATCGTACGTCCGGCAAAAAAATCACTGCCCTCAGCCGAATCTGGGTCAATTTCCTCAATCGCGTGCCCCTGTCTGCCGATTAAAGTCATGCAAAAATCCATAACCTACGCGCATAATCGCTTTCTGTCCGATATACGACAACGACTCGCATTATTCTTGTCCCTTTCTGGCGGCGCTGTTCCAATATTTTGACAAAGTCATCCAGCGTTTCAAACTTCTGAAAACACGCTGGCAAAACAGTACGTACGCCACTTCGTTGCGCTTAGCTAATTCATCCAGCACGAACTCGCCGATCTGCCGCGACGGTACCTCCTGAGGCGCCCAGGGCATACAACTTATCTTCAACCTGCCGTGATAATCGACTCGACTTCCTCATCAGATTTAAGAATTTACCGACCGACTGGTACGCGCATCGCTAAGCTTGACTCTATCAAATAGTTCGCGGCTGCCGTTTTCTTAGTCACGATTAAGTTTGGCTTCTCTACTCGTTCATACGTAGTGAAACGTCGTCCATCTGGCGTCTCGCGGCGGCGGCGAATCGCCACCGTCAGAGACTTCACGCGACTCAATCACGCGGCTGTCTCCGATATTAAAACTCGCCATATTTGGTCCTCGTTCTTCTTACGCCGCCGCAAAAACGCCGGCGTATCATCATCTTCCTCGTTTGAAACGCTGTCTGGATCCGCGCCAGCATCCCGCTACTCACTTCATTATCAGCAGCAAATTCCTCCGCGGCTTTTTCTCTGTCAAGTTCCAAATCGATATCTTTAACCACGTTTTCGTCAACATCAGGCACTACTGGCTGCGGCGCGGATTATCCACGCTCAAAGCTTTGTCTCATCTTGCTGGAACGATTCGCTATCAAAAACCCGGTGGCAATCACAGTGATTACCAACTCATCTTCCATTTCGGCTTCAGCGTTGCGCCAAAAATGATATGGCGCTGGACTGACCGCCCCGGTAATAAATCTCAGCCGCCTCCTGAATCTCCGCCATACTCATATCGTAGCCGCCGGTGACATTAAACAGCACGCCTTTTGCACCGTCAATCGACACTTCAATTGCGGGCTTTCAATGGCCTGCTGGGCTGCTTTGAACTGCCGGTCGTCGCCGCTCGCCCGTCCAATACCCATCAACGCTGAACCAGCCTTACTCATAATTGCTTTCATCGTCAGCAAAGTCAAGGTTAATCAAACCATGTTCGGTAATCAGCTCTGAGTATCCCTTGCACGCCTTGGCGCAGCACGTCATCAGCAATCTTAAACGTCTCCAGTAGCGGCGTCCGCCGATCAATTGTCTGCAATAAACGATCATTTGGAATAGTAATCAAGGTATCAACCTGCCGCCCAAAGCCGCGAAATTGCCCAATCGGCATTAATCCGCCGCTTCTCGCCCTCAAAAGCTAAACGGCGCGTCGCCACGCCAACCACCAAAAATCCCCAGTTCACGCGCCACTGCTGCCACTACATGGCCAGCACCAGAACCAGTGCCGCCGCCAGCACCAATTGTTACGAACACCATGTCCGCACCTCAAGCGCCTTCTTAATCTCCTCGCGCGATTCGTTAGCTGCCGCCTCGCCAACTGTCGGATCAGCACCAGCCCCTAAAAACCGTTCGTCGTATTATATCCCAGATGAATTTTAACGTCAGCTTTCGAATTGTGCAGCGCCTGAGCATCGGTATTCATGGCGATAATTGCACGCCAGTTAATCCGCATCTTTCATCCGGTTTATAGCAGAACCGCCAGCACCGCCGATTCCAACGACTTTAATACTGGCAAATGTTTGAACTTCACTTGGTTGTACTTGCGGCATCTCTTCCTCTCTCTAATTCTTACATCAGTATAGCATTTTTCAACCGATATATCAAAACTTACTTAAACTTAGCAAAAATACCTCTAAAAATCCGCCTGCTTTTTGCGCCGCTTTTTTAGCATTCTGCGGCGATTTCGCATACGAAGCATCGCTCGCCGCATCAATCAGCATCAGTCCAGTTGCCGCCGAGAACTCCGGTCCTTTTATTTCATTGCTGGCACCGCCGTACTCAGACGGCTTGCCTAGCCTGGCTGCCACACCCAGTTGTTCCTTAGTAAAATCAACCAAGCCTTTCGTATTAGCGCCGCCGCCAGTCAAAACCGCACCGCTCGGCAGCTTGCCAGCTCGACCTGCCTTTTTCAACTCCTTAGCTACCGCCTCAAAGATCTCCTCATGCCTCGCGCCGACAATTTCATCAATCTCGCTCTGCTCGAACGAGTATGTTTTTTTCTCGTGCTTGGTTTCCACTTTGCCTAATTTCTTCCCGCCAAACCGCGCATGCGCCAATTTTACCGACTCGGCAATCTCCGGATCAGTTCTTAGTCCAATTGCCAAAATCATTAGTCACGTTTTGGCACGCAGCGAGTACCGACAAATATTGCCGTCGCCTTCCTCAAACACCGCGACGCCAGTTGTTGCCGCACCGATATCAGACCGCCACGCCGTTCTCGCGCTGGTTTTTCTGTCAATACTGCTTGCGCGCTCCCTAGCACTGCTGGAACAACCGAAGAAACCTCAACCTTAGCCATTTCCGCCAATTTTTGCAGATTAGTAATATGCGGCAGTAGCCCTGACACAGCATTTTGCTTTAATTTCCAGCCTCGTACCGGTCATGCCGATCGGGTCTTTAATATTATCCTGTCCGTCCAGCCGATAAGAATGCGCTACAATTTCCAGAATTTCCCGGTTCTGCGCTACTTTGCCAGTCGTTGCCATATCTTCCAGGCACAATATCCTCAGGCGTCACTCATTATCAGTCGTACCAACTGTAATCATTCCGTCGGCTTTAATACTTGTTAAATGCGATCCATTGACGCTCAGCACTGCCGTCTTTACCTGGTGGCCGCTCATACGTTCTGCTGCCCCCAGAGCCGTATCAATCGCTTCCGCCGGGCCAGCCAGATTAGTTACTGTACCTTTTCGCATACCGCTATTTGGCGCTGTCCCTACGCCGACAATTTTTGGCGCATCGCCATCCGCGTCAATATAACCAATGACGCAGCGTACATTCTTCGTGCCAACATCTATTCCTACAGCATATCGAGATTGTTCTTGCATACAGGCTTAATTATACAGGTTATGGCTATACTTTTGCAAGTAAATCATAGCCTCGTCAAAATCTCCGCGCCCGTCTCGGTAATCAACACAGTGTGCTCAAAATGCGCACCCAAACTGCCATCCTTCAGGCTGATCGTCCAGCCGTCGTCCTCGGTCACAATTTTCTCTGCCGAGGGCTGTGCCATCGGCTCAATAACAATCGTGTCGCCTGCGTGCAGCACCGCCCGGTACCGCGCCGGCCATAATTTGGAATCTCCGGGCTCATGTGCATTTCCAGTCCCACGCCGTAGCCAACCAGCTCGCGAATGATGCAATTTGACTTTCTTCAATACCGCTTCCACGCCAGCCGAAATATCGCCAACGCGCGTCCCATCACCGAAATCGCATCAATTCCCGCATACAGACTCTGCTCCGTCGCGTGCAGCAAATGCTTCTAGCGCCGCGCGGTTCTTCGTCAACCACCATCAGTAAACGCACTATCCGTTTTCATACCGCGGAGCTAATCACCAGGTCAAAAACTCACCACGTCGCCTTTCTCAAACACATAGTCTGTCGGAAATGAGTGCACCAATTGCTCGTTGGTCGAAACGCAAATCACCCCTGGAAATTTTACCTCATCCGTCAAATACGTCGCTTCCGCACCAAAATCCTTGATACGCCCGGCCACGAAGTCATTAACATCCAGCTCGCTCATCCCAGCCGTTACCTTCGGCGCAACTCGTCATAGATCGTCGCTAACATTCGCCCGCATTCGCACATATCCTTCATCTGCTGCGGCGTTTTTCGCCAGTAATTAAAAGCTGGCATGCGTACGCCGCCTCTTCATAAATTCGATCATGCGCACTCGCCAGCCATGCCGACGCCATCCAAATGGACAATCCATACCCCCGCCTCGGCAAAAATACCTAACACCGGATACATTTTTGCCGATAAGTCGTCATTCGCCGGGCACTGCCTCTGGCGTGTCCTCCAAACGGCCGCGCTTTTCTAGCCGCCGCGCCAATCTCCGCCTCCGGCACTTCCAGTGAAATCACCGTATCAATTTTCTCATTCATCGCGCCATGTAATCATCCAGCCATGCCGCCTGTTCCTTCGTCCGTGGAAAACCATCAACGATAATATTCGAATATTTTTATCGCGCGCATCCTGCACCGCCTGTTCAAACACCCTGATAAATCAGTTCATTACTAGCCAATTCGCCTGAGCGTGAAAATATTAATCACCGCCGGATCATTACTTCGGCAGCATCTCGCCAGTCGACAGCCATTTCCAACCCTGGCGTGCCGCCAGCATCTGCCCCTACATACTTTTTACCAGCCCCCGGCGCCCAAATAATAAGATCATCCTTTGCTCCTTTTTCTGGTATTGTTGTTGTTTTACTAGCGTTTCTTTGGTAATTTTCGCGATCAGTGCGCCGTCAGCCGTATTGCCGGCTTTAGCCTTCACTGCGCCAATCACCTGGCCCATTTGCTGCATCGTCGCGCCCAGATCAACAACCACTGCCTCAACCATTGCCCGAATCTCGTCTTCGCTCAGCTGTTTAGGCAAAAATTCCTGTAAAATTACCGCCTCTTTCTCCTCTGGTTCAGCCAATTCTACCCGGCCATTTGCCCGGTATAACTCGGCGCTTTCTTTGCGTTTTTTAACTTCGCGGGCAATAACCTTCTCGACTTCTGTATCGCTTAGACCCTTCGTCGCGCTTACCTAAAAGCTACTTCCTCATTAAGAATTGCCGCTTTCAAATTACGCACATCGCTTCGAAAAACGATGCCGCCCTAGAAGAGCGGCTTTCATTTCCTCAGCAATACGCGCTTTCAGCGCCGGCATTAACGCGCCGCTCCCAAACGCATTCTGGCTGTTTTCTCAGCTCGGCGCTCGCGGCGAATAATCGCTTTCTTACGGCGTTCAGCCTTGAAATAGGCTTCGCAAAATCGCATCACCGACTTTGCCCGCGCAAGGACACCGCTCTGTAAAACCCTACGGTTGAACCGACGAATAATATTTTCGTTCGCTTCCTTCTGATCTCTACGTGTAACTGAACCATACTTTTGCCATTATAACAGATGAGGAGGTTATTTTTGCAACTATTAATCCGCAATTTAGCATTAAATTAACAAGTTACTTAAATGACTAAGATAATTCAGCCGCATAGGCCGACGCTTCAAAGCTGGTGGCTGATTCGTGCTGTTGTGCGTATGATTCAGCACATTCCATTGGCTTACATCAGCGTCAGGGCCAGGTACAGACCGTAGCGTCCAACAATCGTAGCAACATCGATGCCAATCATTCAAATGACTCCCATCTGGCACAAGAATATCAATCCTACGCTCTACATTCGGTGCCGCCACTCGCAAATCGCTCCTCAAACCCATCGCGCCTCAACCCGGCCGGATCAACTAAGAAATTGCTGGACCCAACCACTTTCTGGCCGCTTAAATTCACCTGTCACACTATCCGATAAAGCCCAGCGACTGCTTCAATATTATCCGGATCTTTTTGAGCCAAAAATTGCAATCCAACATCCCCAGGCTTTTGGCACAGACGATGCCTTATCATACTTTATAAGCTCTCTACCTTCGCCTACGAAAGAATCATCGCGATACCGCCAAGGCTCGTTTTTTCGCGTACCAGTCGGATCATACAAACGAAGCTCTTCTGTAAAACCCTCTCTATTAGCAGCAACTGCCGTAGCTGCACGCGCACTAACGAATGTCCGCCAAGATTTACTAATTCATAATCCTGAGCAACATGATCAACTACCGGTGCTAAATACTTTCCTAATGGTAAATAACTGCCAGTCTTTCTTATTTCTTTTCTGAGCTGATTCTGGTAACATACCAGAATTACCAACCGGGCCGTTCGATAACCACATAAGCAACATCTGGTTGCATAAGTCATTGTGATTGCTTCACGCTGTGCATTTGGATGACGGAAATTACCACCACCCGTAAAACACAAATTTAACTTCTTCTGCGTCTGGATTACCAACCACCGCTGCTTCAAAACCAACACCGCCCTGGGCTACGAATATATCGTGGATTTTTCAGTTGTTCTACAACTCTACCAGCATGCTCTCCAGAATATGGGTCCTTAGATAGCCTCTGTATCTCTTCAGGCGTAGCAATTTGAAAGCCGATTATCAGACTGGCTAGTATCTGTCAGCGGCCCAACGCTTCCGCATTGCCAATATTCTGGCTATGCCAATCTGGCGTTAAATGAGCCTTCCTCTCAATCGTTAAGCCCTCTGTAAATCCATAGTCTGGCGATTTCACAATATTTCCATATCATTAGTTTGTCTATTTTGCCTGTTGTATCATATATTATATGATAATGCAATGCCTCGTACTAGGATCCTAACCTCAAAACGAATATCCCGTAGAATTAGATTTACGACAACAACGAAAGTATATACCATGAGACACAGATACCAAAAAGATATATTAGGTCGTAAACTTTTATGATTAGAGCCTGCTCGACATATAGCAACCGCCCCTCAACCGTCCGCACCCCTGCCATTCATTGACAGTTGGCTGGAACCACGCCACCACCTCGTCGCCTGGCTCGCGGAAAGAATTCCTCTAATGCGTTGAACGCCAGTATCTGCAACACTTTACCATTTTTATCACGCAGCGCTAATTTAACGTGTTGCCCGTCCGCGCCCATTCGTCGCATGCTCAAAACTGATGCCCTGGTAATTTTAGCACTGGTTCAGGATTACCATTGCCAAATGGCTCCATTTTCGCCAAATTTTCTATCAATTCTTCAGTGATTTCCGAAAAATCATCAATTTCCACATCAGTCCGCGGCAACAAATATCGCTCTTGGTTTTGTCAGCTGCAGCGAATCATAAAACTCATTAACGCGCTGACGAAAATTGCCAATTTTCTCAGTTTCCAACGTCACACCAGCCGCCGCTCCATGCCCGCCGCCTTTGATAATGATATCGTCCGCTGCCCGCACTGCATCAGCCGCTGAAAAATCACCAAAACTGCGCGCCGAACCCGTTGCTTCCTCACCACGTTCGCCAATGATAAACACCGGCTTTTTATATTTCTCCACCAGCTTTCGATGCCACAATGCCAATGACGCCGTGGTTCCAGCCAGCACTACTGACCACCAGTACGCGATCATCAGCCAACTCCTCGGCTTGCACGCATGCTTCCTCAAAAATCGCATCTTGGATACCGCGCCGCTTAACATTCAACTCCTCCAGCTTTTCGCTCGCCTCCAGCGCCGCCAAACCATCGCGCGCTATCAGCATATCCAGCGCGTGCTGCGCCGTCTCCAGCCGACCCGCTGCATTCATCCGCGGACCCCAAAGCCGAACCCCAGATGTCTGGCATTAACCTGCTCTGGTTCAATGCCCGCTACCGCCATCAACGCTTTCAATCCCTGGGCGTTGTTGTTTTTTCAACACCTCCAAACCCCAGTACACATTCGCCCGATTTTCATCAGCCAACGTCACAATATCGCACACCGTCCCCAGCGCCACCAAATCCAGCAGCCATTTTTCATAGCCGTCAGGCAATCCATCCAGTTCAGTCTGCAGCGCCTGCACCAACTTGAACGCCACGCCCGCACCGCACAAATCACGAAACGGATAAGTATGTCCCGAAAATTTCGGATTCACCGCTGCCACACTCGGCGGCGGCGTCTCGGCGACGTTATGATGATCCGTCACCACCGTATCAATCCCTAGGCTAGCGGCATATGCAATCTCCGCATGGCACAAACTACCAGTATCCACCGTCACGATCAAATCCGCTCCCATGTCGCGCACCTTGTCCACCGCACCCATAGTCATACCATAGCCCTCAACAAACCGGTTTGGAATGAAAGCATCAACGCTCTCAAAACCAAACTTACCAAACGCATCCAGCAGCAGCGCCGTAGCGCTCAGTCCGTCAATGTCATAATCGCCGTAAATGACGATTTTTCGCCCTGCTGCCGCGCCTGTTTCAACCGCGCCACCGCCTTTTTCATGTCCGGCAGCAAAAACGGATCATGTTTCACCGCCATATAATCTGGCTGCAAAAAAGCCTGGCGCGCTGCCCGCGTCGTCAGACCGCGCGCCGTTAAAATCCGTTCAAATAAGGTCATCTATCTCTATCCCGAAGCCGTACGTTTCGCCGTACCGTCATGCTGCTGCGACTTAATCACCATGCTCTGTAATTCCTTGAAAATCGGGAACTGCTTATTCGTAAAGTATGCCCGCGAATTGCCCTGCTTCTCGCTCCTCAGGAAACCAACCTTTTCCAGCCGCTTGAGCTCGCGCTGAATGTTACCAGGATCTTCCTTAATCAGTTTCGCCAAGCCGCGTACGTGCGTATGAAAATCAGGATACTTGGCGTATACAACTACGATTTTTCACGCCGCACCCTAGATGTAATAAAAACGTCAAGCATTTCCTCCTTATTCCTTTCGTTACCATTCAGTGTATCACAATTTTACAACACCCGGCAACTTATTTATTGCCAATTTAGAATAACTGATTAATTTTTCTTACCGTCTCCTCCTTTGACGGCAGCGTATTATCATCATAATAATGGTTTGTTCCCATAAAATTCTCCATAACGTCCCAAAAATATGCATTTTCATCAACCGTCATATGCAGCCTATCCCTGCCGCTATACCGCAAAACGGCACCGCAATTACCAGTTTGTCAATTCTTGCGATTTACTCAACGCTACATCCAGCGGCGATAAATTGTCGCCAAGTCCATCGCTCGCTAAAATCACCGTCCGGTCTTTTAACAATCTTTTATCAATGATACCGCCGTCGCCAAGCAATCGGTTAATCCGCTGATGCGCCTCGCGCTTTTTCCTCAAGTAACCGTGAAATTCGCCCGGTATATTCGTTAATTTCGCCGTCAGAAAACTGGCTGTTATACGTAAACCGCCCTGACTGCGACACCGCGCCGAAGCTCAATCCTTCGCCAGAATATCTATTTCCTCGCTCAGAAGCATCATCAGGACACAGTGCAGCTTGACAGCAATTTGCTCGCCCACCAGCACGCCGCCCTCGCCAAGCGCCACCACTGCGCAGTTTTCGCAGCGATATTTTTCAGCACTTGGTCTGCCAGCTCAGCGCCAGCTTGCGAACGACTCTCAAAAATACATATGCTTATTTTTAGCATCTTTTGGCTATATAATGGGTATATGTATTTTTATCTGGTTTTCTGCCTATTAAAAATTGTCCGAGCGCATGATTATTCGTTTACCTATTCCTCGGAAGATAAACTGCCGCCTGGAACAATCGTTACCATTGAAGTTGGAAAAACCATTTTGGCTGGTGTCGTTTTGCAAGAAGTCAGACAACCAGATTTTTACAGTAAAACCAATTGATTCGGTCGTTGAAAAAGCCCTTTGCCCTTGCCGCTTGTCCAGACAGCGCTATGGATGAGCGGCTATTACGTAACACACTTGGCAACTGTTTGGCAAAACTATTTTACCCAGCGGTTTAACAAAAAAACCGACGCCTCACCCCTGATAAAATCACGTCAAACACTCCATCAAATAGAATAAAAAGTATTCACTAAAGACCAGCAGGCTGCTCTGCAAAAGATTGAAACCATGCTCAGCGGCACAATGCTACTACATAGCATCACTGGTTCTGGGAAAACCTTAGTATATATTGAAGCCGCCAAGCAAGCCTTAAAAAGAAGAGTTATCATCCATTATTTTAGTTCCGGAAATCGCGTTAACCTCGCAGCTGGTATCGGAATTTTCCAAACACTTTCCAAAAATCATCCTAACCCATTCAAAGCAAACCGAAGTTCAAAGACACGCTGCCTGGAAAGAAATTATCAGCTCAAATGATCCAGTAATCGTTATCGGGCCGCGTTCGGCATTGTTTGCCTCGTTCAGCAACTCGGTCTTATCGTCATTGACGAATGCCACGAGCCCAGCTTCAGCAAAGAACAGTCGCCGCGCTACTCAGCCTTACGCGCCGCTTCCATTCTCGCTCGCCAGCATAACGCCATTAATTCTCGGCAGCGCCACGCCAGCGTCGCCGATTATTACCTTGCCAAACATTCCCTATCAGCGCCATAGCCTCCACGACCGCCCTCGCCCGTACCGACGCCGTCAAGCCAAGCATCACGCTCGTCGATATGACCAAACGCCAAAACTTTCAGAACATCAATTTTTATCAAATCCATTATTACAATCTTGCGGCTGGCGCTGAAAAACAACCGCCAAGCACTCATCTTCCATAACCGCCGCGGCACTGCTGCTGTCACGCTGTGCGAAAGCTGCGGCTGGCAAAGCTGGCTGTCCGCGCTGTTTCGTGCCGTTAACCTTATGCGGATAAACACCAGCTATCCTGCCATATTTGCGGCTTCTCAACCAGCGTTCCTACCAGCTGCCCAGAATGCCATAATGCCAACATTATCCACAAAGGCATCGGCACCAAGCGCATTGAATCCGAGTTGAAAAAGCTATTTTTGAACAAAAAAATTATTCGTTTTGACGGCGATTCTACCCCTGAAGAGACAGTTGATACCAGTATGACAAGTTAAAAACGGCGACATTGATATCATCATTGGCACTCAGGTCATCGCCAAAGGATTAGACTTGCCCAACCTTGGCGTCGTCGGCGTTGTCCAAGCGGATGCCGGGTTATTGCTGCCCGACTACGCTGCCGCCGAACGTGCATTCCAGCTCCTGGCCCAAGTCGTCGGCCGCGTCGGCGAGATCCCATAACCCAACCGAGGTTATTGTCCAGACCTATCATCCGTCGCACCCATCCATAGTTGACGGTCTGCGCCAAAACTACGCAGACTTTTACAAACGCACAATCGCCCAGCGTAAAAAAACTAACTTCCCGCCTTTTGTTTATTTATTAAAATTAACCTGCACCTATAAAACTGAAAAAAATCCGCCGTTATAATTCTCAAAAATCGCCCAGTTGTTAAAAACCAAGTCTCAAGACATAGAAATCCTGGGACCGACGCCAGCTTTTTACGAACGGGTTCGCGACACATACCGCTGGCAGATTATCGTGAAAGTCCGCAGCGCCGCCAACTAATCAATTTGATAAAATACATACCGCCGGCACTAGCGGTATGAACTCGACCCTATCAGTTTACTGTAATTTCTGATATAATATTACGAATGACGAAAGACGATATTATAGCTCTGCCAAATCCGCACCTGCGAAAAAAATCAACCAGAATTCATGTTATTACCGACGATATCATAAAACTCTCTGACGACATGATAGCCGCAGCTCTTGATTGGGAAGATTCCCGGCCGCATGAAATCAGTGCAGCATTGGCAGCAGTTCAGGTTGACGCGGCTTAAACGCCTAGTCATCGTTCGTAGTGATTTTGACAACAAATCAACCCGCGAATTTATGACCCTAATCAATCCCGAAGTTGTTAAGTATGAAGGCGAAATCGTTGCTGATTACGAAGGTTGTCTAAGCGTCCAGCATATTTACGGTAAAGTTCCCCGCCACACTAAAGTTCGCATAAAGCAATGGACTTGGACGCGCAACGAGGTGCGTTTCAAGGCCGGGGGTTTTTAGCGCGGGTGCTTCAGCACGAAATCGACCACTGTAACGGCAAGGTATTCATCGACCATATTAAAAGATAAAACAGACGCTTTTACACGCTCGATGAGAAAGGCGAGCTGCAACCGCTTGATTATGCCAGCGAAATCGCCGAAAATAGCATTCTTTGGGACTGAAAGAATATAGCTTAGACGTCCTGCGGGCGCTTGTTGACAATAAGTTTTCTATTACCTGCGTCATCACCAAACCGGATTCAGCGCGGCCGCGGACACAGACTTGTTGAACCGCCCGTTAAAACATTTGCCAAAGAGCACCACATACCTGTCTTACAGCCGCAAAAAGTTAGCGAAAGTGCCAGCTATATTAAAGATTTGCAGCCAATCGCTGGCATTCTGGTAGCATACGGAAAAATCATCCCCCAAAGTATAATTGACTTATTTTTCTCCGGGAATTATCAACGTTCACCCATCGCTACTACCGAAATATCGCGGGCCATCGCCGATAGAATCAGCCATCATCAATAGAGACAACGAAACTGGCGTATCCATCATGAAACTGGACGCTAAGATGGATGCCGGGCCAATATACGCCCAAATCTATAAAAATTATCCGGCACAGAAACGAAACCGCAGCTTTATAACGAGTTATTTAGCAGCGGCAGCGACTGCTAATCAGTATTCTACCAGAAATAATGTCAGAACACTAACCCCCAAAGCACAGAATGACGCCGACGCTACCTACTGCAAACTGCTCGCCAAAGAACTATCTTATATCAACCCGCAAACAATGACCGCCGCCGAAGCCGATGCTCAGGTTAGAGCTACCTAGGATTTCCGCGCAGCCGGCTTAAAATTAACGGCACAGAACTCGTAATCACCAAAGCACACGCTGGTGCTAGTTCGCTTTCACCGCTTGATGTGCAGTGCACTGACGACAATTGGCTTATTATCGACGAGCTTATCGCCCCAGCCAGCGGCAAAATGACCGCAGAGGCGTTTTCTCCGCGGCCATCAAGGCTAAATTCACAACCCTAAGCAGCTAAATCAAAAGTCGCCTTGACCTTGTTGAGCCTGCTGCGGCGCTGAAAGGCGCACCCGCACCGCCTAAAATAGCATCGCGGTGAGCAATAATCTCCTCTTCAGTTCGTCCATCACCGCCGCCACGACATCGCGATAATCCGGACGATTCACTTCCAGCCACTTCGTGGCAGCGAACTCATCCTTCAGACGCGGATCGTTCGGATCAGCTTTAGTTGCCTGCACCAGCCTCTGGAACATCTTTTGTCTTGCTGGTAATTCGGCGCATATTTAGCTAAAAATTATCGACTGCATTTGGTTTTTATCAATGATATCCGCAAACTCATCCAGCTGAGCATCACTCATACCCTGGCTTAACCGTTCGCCAACACGCATCTCCAATTCGCTGTAAATGTAGCTGAAAAACGGCTTTGCGCTGCTCCTCTGGCAACTGATCTAGTCCTGTCTTTTTAAGATTCTTCGTTTAGTTGAAACATAGTTGTATCTACCCCTTTGATGATGGTTTACATACTACCCATTGTATCAGTTACGCGCCGAAAAATACCACCTTAGAACCCTACTAAGAAGCAGACGAATCAGCGTTAGCAATATCGTTTACGCGCGCAATCGTTGCGAAACTCTGCTTGCACTTTCGCCATTGCTTCACGCACGATATTTTTCTATATTAATCCCTTGCTCGTTAAACCATGCAAAGATCGCAAACTGCTGGACAATATCATCGTCGCTGGCGCCATTTTGCTGTCCCAGCTGTTGGACCGTCAGGAAGTCCTGGCTTTCCCTAAACTGCGGATTAATCCGGTTTGCCACCTGCTGTGCCAAGCCCTTATCGCCATCCATCAACCGGTTAATTTCACCCGAGCGCTCTTCGCCAGCCGCTTCCGGTTATCCGCTCGCTAATCTCGCGCGCCACCCGGTTGGTTGCGATCTAGCGCAGTTTTTCCATCTCATCTGCTGGTAAAGCATCAAATCCAGCTTGTTTTAGAAAGTCGTCGGTAATTTGAAACATTTTTATTTCTCCTTTTATTTTATTTGCGTTAGTATTACCTTAGTTAATTACGCCGTCAGATCAAACTTAAGCTTAAGAGCCTGAGCAACCAGTCCGTTGACGTGTAGAGTAATCGCTCACCCCATCTACGACCATATCCAAGCTGATCGCCGCTGACCGGTACAAACTCAACTGTATGGCCAGCTTCTCGTAACGTGTCAGCCGCTTCGTATAACTTCGACATTGCTTCCTCAGGACTATAGTTTTTCAGCCATGAATGTCCACGGTTCAACATCTGGACCAATGGTTGGAGGGGTTACATGTACTTCAGGAACATCCAGCATATCAGGATTTGGCTGCGTCGCCTCAGTGTTTGGACTTACAAGACCCTGCTGACCCTCTTGGAGTGTCGTACCCTTACCACCGCTAGTATCAGCAATATTCGCCGGCTTCTGATCTGGGGTCATCATACTCTTGATGGCGCCGCCAGCTACCCTACCAGCAGCAAAGCCAAGACCCCATCCCATGGCAGCTTTCACCACCTATAGCCGCCATGTCCTTCTGGCGCTTTTCTGTATCTTTCTGTGTTTCCGCCAGTACTGCATCAACCATACTTGCTACAGCCTCCGCTGATTGATCCTTACGATCAGATCCATCCTTCTCTTCAGTCGTCCATTCAAGATCCTGTGCGCCACTGGCAAAGCGCGCCAACTCTTCATCGCTTAACTTTCGTTTCTCGCCCCCGCGCATTCTCTAGCGCCCGTTGATGAGCCGCAACTTTACGCCTGCACCGCCAGCAGCACCCACTGCTGAAGTGATCGGAAAGCCTGCACCTAACAGTCCAGTACGACACCAGCCGCCAAACCGGTTCCGCCGCTTCTCAACCAGCCGCCAAGGCCTAACTTTGCCGCCGTCTTTATTCTCTTTACCGACAAACCACCGGCCGATCTTTTGCAGCCACCTTCTTAAACAATGAACGCTCATCTAATCTTTTTATCGTATTCTTCCTGCGTCTTCTCATCAACTAATGCATGCTGCTCAAGCACTCGCCGCGGCAATTGATTGAATCGCTTTGCCGAGCTTCTTTCTGCTCCTCTTCATTAGCGCCTTCTACGCCGTTCTTAATAATCGATCGCTCTTGGTCTTTCTGATGGTACACCAACTGAGTCATGTAGCCTTCCAACTCTGCCCGAGCCAGCTCCATCCTCTTCTTAAGCTCTTTACCTTTGAATAAACCCTTAAACGTCCCCATTTGCTCATATTCAGCACGTATTTCTGCATATTTGTTACGAGCATCAATGACCTTTGCTTCAACTCACTATTCCCTCGTATTTCGTAAGTCCATCTGCTTCAGGATCATTTATCGCTTTATCTAAGTCGGCAACTCTACTGTCATAAGGCACCAGCTCCTGCCTTTTGGTCTCTGGTTCTTTGCCTTTTTCTTTGTCGCCATCGCGCTCCTCGTCAGTATCAAACTCTCCCTTTATCTGCTTGCCGATGTAGTTAAACCCTATTGCGCAGACCTCTCACCCTTGCTAACAGCCCATCGTAAGCAGGGTCGCTAGTATTATGCTTGCTAAGCTGCCGCATCGCTTCGGCAAGTTCCTTCGCCACAGCAGACCGCTCCTTTTCAAGTCTTTCTTGGTCGCTTCTGCTGAGTCATCTGCAGATTCCGGCTCCGAGCCATCGTCTGTAGTCTCTACCTTTGAGAGTATCACCCGCAGGCTCTGTCTTTTCTGCTGAATCGTCAGATCCTTTGATTTTTGCTCGCCGCCGTCTTGACTATGCTGTTCGCTTTCTGCAGAGCTGTTATTTTTAGCATGATCGTCCGAGTCATCAGTCTCAGTTTGAGTAGGATCTTCTGGATTACCATCAAAGTCAGTAGGAACAAAAACATCCTCAACAAAACCCTCAGGAACGCCTCCCTTATCTGTTCCTTGCTCCTGATCGCCCTGTCCTGGAGTGGTTCTATCTTGTTCTGGCTTGTCACCATCCGTCTCATCAGAATGCTCGGCAGGAGAACCAAACGCAGATTTAACTTCTTTCAGAAATTCCCTTTGCATCCATAAATCATTCTTAGCCCCTCTCGTATGCGTCGCTTTCTTCACCATGCTCTTCAGCAACGCGAGCAAGCCGTTCTTCAGCCGACTTAACTTTCTTCTCGCGTTGTCCCAATAACCGCTTTTTCCTCTTCTGTAAGTTCTCGTTTTCTGCTTTTTATCTTGTTCGTCGCTATCCGCAGACTTATCGCCCTCTCCAGAATCACCGGACTGAGATTCAGGCGTACTAGTAGAAACTTTATCCCTTATCATCATCTTCCACAGAGTTTCTGCCCGCCTCTGAATCAGGTGCAGTAAGCTCAATATGACGCGAATCATCACCCTTACTTCTGAGACCTTCAATTCTAGCCCCAATAGCACCAAGTGCAGTATCGCCAAGATTTTCTTTTTACTTTGCCAGCCCATCCGCTAATCCGTCTCTCCAGCCCGCCTGAAGAGACCTGGATTACTCTCTTTGGCATCTTCAGTCTGCTGTATATCATGCATTAAATCAAACCAAGAGCCTCCTCTGCTCCTCGCCTCTAACAAAAGGACTATTTTTAAGAAAATCCTTAGGTGGCTCAGGTATTGGCGGCACATTGTTACCGCCAGGTGCTGTTTCTTTTGATGTCATGTGGTGGTTCCTTTCTTAGAAAAATACTTTTCTTAAAGATTATGTTAGTATGCTATCATACAGTGTACAAAATGTCAAGCTTTTTGCTTAGCTTAACCCTCTTCACCACCTCAAATTGCAAACACCTTACCTTCCCGCGGCAAATTACAGCGTCTTCTTCACCAATTCCCGCGTAAAGAATTCTAGTTTGTCGCCAATTTCCAGAGTAATCTTTTTCTTGGTTTTCAGGCTCAAGCCGCACATTTCGCCCTCAAAGACTTCCTTAGCTTCCTGCTGTTGGCGCTGAACAGATGAGACTTCCACCTCGGCAATTTGCTCCTTGCCGCGTTTTACTCGCGCCAGCAGCCCTTTCGCCACCTTGCCGCGTTTTTACTTCGCCGCCAGCGATTATTTCCTCGCGTATCGTCCCTAAAACACGCCTTTCACTTCCAATTCGCCAATTTCTGTCTCGACAACCTCTGGCGCCAGCAGTGCTTCCATTGAATCTTTCGCATCGTCCAACAGTTCGTAAATCACCTTAAAAATCCGCACTTCCACGTGTTCGCGCGCCGCCAATCGCTTGACCGCCGGCGGAAGATCGACATTAAAACCGTAAATTACTGTGTTCTCGCTCACCGCCAGTGAATATCGTTCTCAGAAATATTGCCCACGCCCGTACCGACGACGTGCAGTTCAACTTCGCCGCCCGTATCAATCAGCTTCAAGTTATCCACCACCGACGTCACCGAACCCTGGACGTCAGCCTTAACAATCACATTAAACTCCCTCGGCATCAAGCTTCTGATTCATCATTTTCAGGATGTCCGCGCCGGTAATATTAGTAGTAGCGGCCATCTTTTCCTGCTCAATTTTTCGCTTTTTTTGCGCCAAATGCGCGCCTCTTTCTCGCTCTTAGCAATTTCAAATCCATCGCCAAACTGCGGTAATTCCTTTAAATCCAGTCACGTTGACTGGCGTACTCGGACCAGCATCTTTAACTGTCTTACCGCGGAAGTCCTGAAGCGTCCTAACTCGTCCGTAAGCCGTTCCAGCAACCAAACAATGCCCCCGGCCGCAAATGTCCGTTTTCACCAGCAGCCCGACCACCGCACCACGCCCAGTCTCCATGTGCGCCTCAATCACCAAGCCTTCCGCCGGCACATCCTCATCCGCCCGCAAATCTTCCATATCTGCCACCAGTAGCACCATATCCAGCAGCTTATCCAAATTCTGACCAGTTTTAGCACTGACTTCCACCATCACCGTATCGCCGCCCCACTCCTCAGGATTGAGGCCGTGCTCAGACGCCAGTTGTGTTTTTACCAGCTGCGGATTAGCGGTATCTTTGTCAATTTTATTGATCGCCACCACGATTTTGGCATTAGCCGAGCGCGCAAACCGAATCGCCTCAACGGTCTGCGGCTTGACGCCGTCATCTGCCGCCACCACGATGATCACCACATCGGTCAGTACCGCGCCGTGTTGGCGCAATGCTGCAAATGCCTCATGTCCCGGCGTATCCAATAGCGTAATCATCCGCCCGTTACGCTTTTGCTTGATAAGCGCTAATATGCTGCGTTATCCCGCCAGCCTCGCCCTCAACCGTCTTTTTATCTAAAATTGCGTCCAGTAAGCTCGTCTTACCATGATCAACATGCCCCATCACTGCCACAATCGGTGGACGCGGCACTGCCTTATCTGACAGCTTTCGTGCATGATGATGAATATCCGCAGCAGTCGCCTTGCGCTTCAGCTGCACATCCAGCCCCAATTCCCTCAACCACAATCTGCGCCGTCTCAAAGTCCAGCCGTTGATTAATCGTCGCCGCAATTCTGTTCTTAAACAACTCGCCAATCAGCGTAGTTACCGACAATCCCAGAGTTTCAGCCAATTCGCCAACCGTTACCGAATCCGCAATATTGACGATTTTTCTGCCATAGTAAGCTCCTCTCACCTCTGGGCGTAGCTACGCTTCAGAGGATTTGTATTATTTTTCTTTTGACTTGCCAAGCGAAAGAGAAATCTTGCGGTTTTCTTTATCGATATCCAAAACCGTAAATTCTTTACGCTCATTCAAGGTGAATACTTTTTCAGGATCCGTCCCTGTCGCCGCCAAGCTCTGACACGTGAACCAGTGCCTCAACTGCCGGGCTTAGCTGTACAAACGCGCAAACGGCGTAATGCGGGTTACCGTTCCTCAACCTTATCGCCAGGCTTAAACCGCTCGACCTCATCCAACCAAGGATCTTTAGTCAATTGTTCATGCTCAAGCTCAGCCGCTCCCTTATCAATCGCGATAATCTTCGCCTTGACCGTCTGTCCAACCTTCACGTAATCGGCTGATTGTTAACACGCTCCCAGCTGATTTCCGAAATATGAATCAGCCCTTCAATTCCTTCCAACATTAACGAATACGCCAAAGTCGACAACGCCAGTCACCACGCCTTCAACTGTATCGCCAATCGCCATCTTTCTGGAATCGCTCCGCCAAACCTTCTTTTACCGCCTCTTTCTCAGAAAAGATAAGTTTGTTTGTCTTACGGTCAGCATCCAAGATTCTCACCTTAATGTCTTTATTTACCAAAGTATTAAGACGCTGCAAAATCTCGTCCTTATCGCTTGAACCGACGCGCGGATAATGTCTCTGCTGATAGCTGCGATACTGGTAAGAAGCCGCGAATACCCTCGTATTCCACCAGCATACCGCCGCGATTAGCATCGTACGGCACTACCGTAATAATCTCGCCCGTTTCAAGCTTAGCAAAGACCTCGTCCCAGCCGCGATCCTTGGCTGCTTTGCGCAGCGATAGCAGCGAATAGCCGTTGTCTAGCTCAGGATCAACCACGCTAGCGACAACTTCGTCGCCGACAGTATAATTTTTTGAAAAACCAACTTCGCGGCGCGGTACCAAACCAACACCCAAAGGCCCTAAATCGATCAAAACCTCGTGTTTTCTAACCGACAACACAGTTCCATTAACCATGTCGCCAGCAGCAATTTGCTTTATATTATCGCCTGCTTGCGCCAGCAGGTCGTCCATTGTAATTTTGGCGCTTGCCATAAGTCTTCCTAAAGACCCCTTCCTTAAAATTGATATTACTTCCTAGAGACAGCATGAAAAACGTCCCTATAGATCAATAGCAATTGTACCACAACAGATGTATTTAAGTCAAAATCAGACAACCCGGCGCGACTGAATGTACGCCAAAACGATAAAGGTCAAACCGCCAACCGCCAGAACAGCCGCCGCCGATTCAGCCGGGCCAGTTTTTGCAAGTCCCTATCGTTAGTTTGTGCTGCTGGCGTCTGTTGAGTAGTCTGTGCATCAGCTCTTATCTTCTGATTTACTCTCTGTTTTAGTATCCGAACCGCTTATTATAGGAGAACTGTCGCTGCCAGATTTGGAGTCGGTATGCTGATCTTTGCCGGTTTCACTCTTTTGCTCCGAATTGCCGCCTGATTTATTTTCCGTTTTAGCGTCTTTACTGCTCCTATTGTCTTTTATTATCAGATTTATTGTCTGCCGCGACCAATTCGCTTGAAATTGGCGGATTCTGCTGATCGCTTAACGAATGGCGGGCGCCGTACAACACCGCCAAAGCCGCCGCTGCTAGCACAGCACCAACCACTACAAAATGTTCCGACAGCTCCTCGTTGATTATTTTCTATTCATTGCCTGCTTCTCCAAACTCAAATTTTTCTTTATTATATCATGATAGCCCACAATCAGTAAAGAGCTATGGTATAATCCAATCATGATAGTTGCCGTAGATACTGGAGGAACAAAAACGCTCGTCGCCCGCTTTAACAATAACGGGCAGCCCGAACAAATCATAAAATTCCCCAACACCGAAAGATGTTGAACAGTATATCCAGCGCGTTACCGATCAAATACACTTTAATTTCAGGCGATTCCGCTACTACGTTATCTGTCGCTCTGCCGGGCGTTGTCCATGACGGAGTTGCTGTTTGGTCCCAAAATCTCAATTGGCAAAACGTACCCATCCGGCAGCTTTTTGCAAAAAACTTCCCCAATGCCAATATTATAGTTGCCAACGACGCTAACATGGCTGGACTCGCCAGTATGCACCGCTTAGACAAGTTACCTCGCTGCGGATTGTACATCACGATCGGCACCGGTATCGGTACTTCCCTGATCTTAAACGGCGTGCTAGATAAATCCTTAAACGATTGCGAGGGCGGGCATATGATGCTGTCGTATGGCGGACGCACCTATCCTGGGAACAAATTGCAGCTGGACGAGTGTTTTTATGAACTATTCGGCGAGTTATCGAAAGAAACCTCCCTGGAAGCTTGGTCAGAAATCGCTAAGAGATTAGCGTCGGGTTGCAACCGCTCATCGCTTTTACTCAGCCAGATGTCATCCGTAATCGGCGGCAGTATTGGTTCGTTTGTCCCCTATTTTACCGATATATTAAGCGGTTTGCTAGCAGAAAACCCACCAGCCGCCATAGCCGTACCGAAAATCGCTAGCGCGCCGAAGCCGGAAGAAATTGTACTATATGGATGCTATGACAATGCTCTGGCCTACTCGCCAAAATTAAACGAGATTTTTCCGGATATTACCTTTTAAAAAGCGATGTTTTTTTCATGGTCTCCGAAAAACACAAACAGTTTTTATAAAACCTGCGGCAAAAACGATTTTGCCCAATTGCTGCATGAAATCGCCCACGCCAAACTTCAGCACAGAATCCTACCAGCGGGATATTACGCTAATTGATATGGAAAGATCAGCCTGGGAATATGCCGTAAACACGCTTGCTCCCCGCATACACTCTGCTGCTGCAAATGGACGACGACATCGTCCAAGATTCGCTGGATAGTTACCGCGACTGGCTGCACTCACGCAGTATTTGCTCAAATTGTGAAGCGGTCGGTATGAAATTGCTAAACACCGCTACCGCTGTCTTCAGTGCCATAGCGAATGGCGCGTCAACGAGGCTCGCTCCTGCGAACTCCGCCGCTACCGTAAATAAACAACCCTCTTTGCAAAGAGGGTTGTTTTTATATTATCACGCTCGGGCGCTAGAACTACACAGCTAGCGCTACATCATCTTGGGTTACTGCTTGCGCGGCTGACGCGGCTGTTGCCGATGCAACCGTCGTTGCTGTCGCCTTGCGCCGGCGAGAAATTTTTCCGCCCTTTGCGCCGGCAATTCGCGCCAAAGCCGGATTAGCCGCAAAACCGCCGGTCTTGCCATTCTTACCGCCCTTTGCGCCAATTTTCGCGTAAAAGTTTGGATCACGCGCTAAGTTTTTCTTCGCAGCCTTCAGACCGCCAGCTTTTGTTCCTGCCATGAGTTTTCCTCCGTATTAAAAAGATTTCCACATAAAATTATGCAGAAAACCCTCACCTTTATATATCACACATGGTATGTGTTATAGTTTTATGTTATCATACTGCTCATACTTTGTCAATATTTACACAATCACTCTTTCATTGTGAATAAAATATTGCATTCTGCCTCTCTGTTAGCTATACTAAGTATTGTCGGCAACATCATGCTGGCTATCTACGGAACTTTAGAAATCGTGGTTCCACCACAAATACAATTCTCGTTTTTCTGCGAGATTCGAGAATAGAGAAAAATAACGCTCTTTTCAGGGGCGTTATTTTATTTGCTATAATTACAGTATGCTAGTCAAATTTAAGATGAAGAAGAAAGACTGGACTGGAATATTTCTGACAGCCCGCGTCCAAAGGTTATATAAAGAATACGAGGATAATATCGTCTCTGGCCCTTGAAACGGCTTCTGGATTGTCGTTTCGCAGAGGGTTTACTGTCGTGGTAAGCGATATAACTGGCGATCACAGCATGTGGTTTCTCGGCTCAGGTATTGACAAAAAGAGGCAGCACTAATTGAACTAGACGCATCGGCAGTAATAGGAGATGATCTTATCCTTTGGATTCTTGTTAACCTGATTGGATGTAAATTGCTTGGACAAAATCGTGTGTGGCCGCAAACCGTAAAAAACAAAGAAATCTTAAACGAGCGATGGAGTCGATTGGTATACTCATTTTCAGTTGACGCAATAGAAATAGGCTTTGCAGCCAGCATGCCAAATCTATAATGGAACATATCGCAAAGGATAGTCTTGGAATTAGTAGCGACAAAGCATGGAAATGGGCAACAAGTATGACACCGAAGCAGCGCAAGGCGGCTTGGAAAAAATTTAAGGTATCGTACTCGCATTCACCACACCGCCCCGCTAATATTTAGTTAATTGTCGCTAGTCTATCAATACCATTCCGTTGTTCTGATTGCCGTCATTATAAAACGGCATTTTCGCTTGCTTAACTGACGCATAGTAAATAAACATAAAGCTACGAGCGCTATTGCCCCATGCCACAAGAAAGCAGCGATACCAATAGCAGCCTGGCTAATATCGTTCTCGTTTTCAAACATAATGTCTCCAGGAAAGTCGCGCCAAAGCTGGAGCAGCAGCAAGCAAAATTGAATAAATCGGCAGCTTGTCTATTCTTAAATTTACCACCCATCAGCGTTATAATTGCAATAATATATCCAATATTCGCCATCCACGCCAGCGCCAAAAAGTTCAGTGAACAGCATAGGAACACTAAAATATAAACCAAATATAAACGCGCCTGCTCTGAAATAATACGATCAGGATAATCAATATGAATATATGCCGGCAAATATAAAGCGATAATCCATTATTATGCTACTACAAATAACCGCCCTGAATAATTATACTTTTAGACAGCTTCATATGGCTTCGTTTATTTTTGTTTTTCTTGTCATAAGCAGTATTATATAAAAACAACAAAGCTCATAGCAAATTTACAGTAAATCTAGCTGTGTATAAAACTAGTATATAAGATAAACCATCCTATTTGGATGGGTAAATTATCTTGCCGTCGCAACAGAACAGAAAAAGACTTCCTATTCGGAAGTCTTTTTATAATTCGGCACCGTGCTAGTTTCCCACTAAAAAGCAGTATAATCGCCGCTGGGGAGCTTAACTCTGTGTTCGGGATGAGAACAGGTGTTTCCTCCTCGCCATGGGCACCGAAGGAGGGTTTAAAGCGCTTGGTTCCACATATACTCGCGTGGTGGGCCAAACCCCTTTCTTCGATGTCCAGTTTTTCTGCACGGAATTGAATTATTAATTGACTGGCACTTGTTGAAAAGCACCAATTACTAGTCAAGTTCTACCTTATCCGCGAGCGTTATGCAAGCATAAACGCTAGCAGACAAGGACATAAAAAGGCAATGGGACTATTAGTACGCTTTAGCTCCATACATTACTGTACTTCCACCTTGCGCCTATCAAACAGATAGTCTTTCTGTGTCCTCATAGGGAAACCTTATCTTGAGGTTAGTCTCGCGCTTAATATGCTTTCAGCGCTTATCTAGTCCGCACATAGCTACTCGACAATGCAGCAGGTGGCCACAATCGATACACCAGAGGTGCGTCCGCCCCTGGTCCTCTCGTACTAGGGTAGATCCTCTCGCTTTCTATCGTCCATACCGGATATAAACTGAACTGTCTCACGATCGTTCTTGAACCCAGCTCGCGTACCACTTTAATCGGCGAACAGCCGAACCCTTGGAAGGTGCTCCCCCTCCAGGATGTGATGAGCCGACATCGAGGTGCCAAACAGCGCCGTCTATGTGAACTATTGGGCGCTATAAGCCTGTTATCCCCAGGGTAACTTTTATCCGTTTGCGCTGTCGATCCCACATTCATGTACAAATGTACGTACAGCGGATCACTTGCTCCGACTTTCGTCTCTGATTGGAATGTACTCCTCACAGTCAAGCTGGCTTATGCGCATACACTATCACTTCGATTTCCATCCGAAGTTAGCCAACCTTTGAACGCCTCCGCTACTCTTTAGGAGGCAACCGCTCCCAGTTAAACTACCCACCATACACGGTCCGCTAACCGGATAACGGTCAGCGTGAGAACACAATCACAACAAGGGTGGTATTTCACTTGGTGACTCCACAAATACTGGCGTATCTGCTTCAAAGTCTCCCACCTATGCTACACATGTTGAAACCGTATTCAATGTAAAGCTGTAGAAGCTCCATGGGGTCTTTTCGTCCTGGTACGGACAGACGGCATCTTTACCGCCAATGCACTTTCACCGAGTCCTTCGCTGAGACAGTGCCCACATGATTACTCCATTCGTGCGGGTCAGAACTTACCTGACAAGGAATTTCGCTACCTTAGGACGGTTATAGTTACCGCCGCCATTGACTAGGGCTTCAGTTCGCACCGTGAAGCGCTCCCCTTAACCTTCCAGCATTGGGCAGGAGTCAGCCCTATACATCCACTTTCGTGTTAGCAGAGACCTGTGTTTTTTGATAAACAGTTCCGTGGGCTCTTTTGCTGCGGCCCTCACATCGTTAGATGCCAGAGATTCGCGTTCAAAAGAGCAATTCGTTTGCTCGTGTCTCAGAAAAATTCGTTTTTGTGATTAAAATGTACTCTTTAACCTATATATTCACTGAGTGAACGCGGCTGATATCCACCGAAGTGGGGGCAGACCTTATCCCGAAGTTACGGTCGCTGTATTGCTGAGTTCGTTTAGCGAAGGTTCGCTCGTAAGCCTGAGTCTCACTCGACTCGAGCACCTGTGCTGGTTTGCAGTACGGGCGGCTAAGTCCACGCGCACACCTGCTTTTCTAGCCAGGGCTTTCACCAAAATCGCGACTCCGAAGAATCACTTTCACCCCTTTGCGTTCCCGCTCGGTTGGACGGATAAACCATGAATCCGCTTCGATTACTTCCCCGTGAACAGTGTACAAAACTTAACCGGTTCAGGAATATTAACCTGATGTCCATCGCCACGCTCTGCGCCTCGGCTTAGGCCCGACTAACCCTGAGATGATTACCATGGCTCAGGAAACCTTGCTCTTACGGCCGAGAGGATTCTCACCTCTCTTATGGTTACTCATTCCAGCATTCTCACTTCCTACCGCTCCACCGAACCTTCCGATTCGACTTCACTGCTGATAGAACGCTCCTCACCGCCCATACTAATGTATGGACCCATATCTTCGGTATAACGTTTTAGCCCCGTTACATTTTCCACGCAAGATCTCTTGACTAGTGAGCTGTTACGCACTCTTTAAATGAATGGCTGCTTCTAAGCCAACATCCTAGCTGTTTAAGAAATCTCACCTTGTTTCCCACTGAACGTTAATTTAGGGACCTTAGATGATGGTCTGGGCTGTTTCCCTTTCGAGCGACGAACTTAGCTCCGCCGTTCTAACTGCCGTGATTCCGCATACGGTATTCGTAGTTTGTTAAGGGTGGGTACAGTTGCCCGCCCCTGTCCTTTACAGAGCTCTACCCCCGTATGTTACGACACGACGCCAGTCCTAAAACTGTTTCGAGGAGAACCAGCTATCTCCGAGTTCGATTGGCATTTCACCGCTAACCACAAGTCATCCAAACACTTTGCTGCGTATCCTGGTTCGGTCCTCCACCACCTGTTACAGTGGCTTCAACCTGCTCATGGTTAGGTCACCCGGTTTCGGGTCTCAATCTTACAACTAAACGCCCTATTCAGGCTCGCTTTCACTGTGGCTCCGTCAATTGACTTAACCTCGCTGTAAAATTAACTCGCTGGATCTGTTCACAAAAGCACGCCGTCACCGGACAAGCCGGCTCCGACTCTCTGTGGTACTTTCAAATTTCAGGATCTATTTCACTCCCCTCCCGGGGTTCTTTTTCACCTTTCCATCACTGTACCAGTTCACTCATCGATCGTATATTTATATTTAGCCTTGGCTGGTGGTCCAGCCAGATTCAAACAGGGTTTCTCGTGCCCCTGTCCTACTCGATAAAACATACATAAGGTCAGCGTCGTTTTCGCGTACACGGCTTTCACGTTCTTTGGCTAGTCATTCAAACTATTCTGCTAACCACGCCGATTTCTTACCTTACTAACTGTTGATAGCCAGTTATCGCAAATCAGATTATTTGAATGAATCAAATTCTCTGACTTGGTCATATGTAATATCACAACCCCTATTAAGTATTCGTCTATCAACTTATTTGCCTAAATAAACAGGCAAAAACTTAAGGTTTTGGGCTGTTGCGATTTCGCTCGCCACTACTTTCGCAATCGTTATTTACTTTCTCTTCCTCATCCTACTAAGATGTTTCAGTTCAGATGGTTCCCGCTCGCTTGCCTATGTGTTCAGCAAGTGGCAACATGACATGACTCATGCTGGGTTTCCCCATTCGAAATCCCCGGATCAAAAGCTTGTTGACAGCTTCCCGAAGCTTATCGCAGTCTTCCACGTCCTTCATCGGTAATATACGTCCAGGCATCCATTTAGCGCCCTTGAGTACCTTTTTATGCATTGACTTAACTAGTAGTTGCTACTTTGCAATTACTGTTACCGTCAATTAAAAACTCAATTTCTTTTACTCTCAAATTGTTAATGATCATGCCTCGCATTTTGAGTGCACATCTCGACCCGTCAAAAATCACGTCATCTAATCTACACTCAATGATGTTATTTCACTGCCCTCGCACTTTTCGCGAGTGTATTGCCAGAGGTTCATCTGAACATTCGCGTAATTCGTAATTAACTATACAGTAGCTGAGTTGTTTTTGCAAGAGTTTTTCAAAGTTTTTCGCCTTTTTGCTCGCTGCGAAAAATCCGCGCCAACTGCCCTCGGAAATATGAGAAAAACCGTCCTTTTTAATAGCTCCGCCAACCCGCGATTGATTTGCCCAACCAGCTGTGGTCCTTCAAAAACAACCCGGTAATCAGCTCGACCAGGCTGGCGCCCGCCTTAATCTTGGCATACGCATCCTCAGCCGAAAACACTCCGCCTACGCCAATAATCGTCAATCTGTCGCCGTATTTTCATATGCATGGCAAATCAGCTCCAAACTATGCTCGCGCGTCGGTCTCGCCGCTCAGCCCGCCGCGAATTTCATCAGTCAGTGGATCTTTGATGTCAATTTTACTACGGTCTTTCACCAGATTAGCCACCGTCACGCCCTGAATATTGCGCGAACAACAACTTTCAGCAGCGAATCGAATTGTTCTATATCGTACAAATGCGGCATTTTCACCCAAAACGGCACATCGCGCGGCACGCTGTCAAGCGCTGTTAATAATGCATCAAGCGGCTCTGCCTCAATAAACGGCTCTTTGCCAGCATTAGGACAGGAGATATTAATTTCTACAACACTCGCCAATTTGTTGTCATTAATATATCTGTTGCTTTCACATCATTAATAATTGCTCGCTTGACTGGACGACCGCCAGCCCGTTCAATCGTTGTTTTATTTGCCACAACTGCTACCGACATAACCGTCGGCATATCATTTAACCGCCACTGATTACGGCGGACATATCGGCTAATTTTTTCGTAGGCCATAATTTGGCATACCAGCATGCACCACCACCGACTTTGTCTTCGGCAAACGATGAAACCACGGTCGCCGATTTCCCTTTCTCGGCTCTAGCGTCACCGATCCGCCTGAAGCAAACCCAAAACCAACATCCTCCATCAGCGGCGACAGCTGGACATTTTATCAAATCCCTGCCGACAAGCCAATCAGGTTATAAAAGTACTACTGTCAACTTCCCGCTGAAGCGACTTATCATGAAAAACTACATAACTTACGAATAACTCACCGAACAGGCGGCAACGCCTGCGCCATACGACCGCAAAACAATCAGCTTATGGGTGAAGTCTGGCGTTAATAGGAATAGTATTGGCTTGATAAAGCGCCCTATACATATACGTCAAGTTTATCACGCTCGTATGATCTATCCAAGAAATAATTTGACTGTCTCTTCTCGATTAGCGAGCAGCTGATCAAGAACAGGGAAAGTCTTACCTGGCTTTAAAACAATCATCGCCTCAATATCGAACGCACAACAACTCAGCTATTTTTGACTGCGGTGCAGCGACTTTTTATTATCTTCGCTCACTCTGCAAAAGCTAGCCGCTCACCAGATCTGTCAGCTGCCTTTTTATCTCCCGCTTAGTGTCATCCACTTTGCCGTTCACGTCGCTCCCACATCCGACCATTCGCTGCTCATTAATATGCTGCGACAGCGGCAAACTTGGATTGTCTTTTTGCAATATCAAAAGGAACACAAGAAGCTGTGCAGCTCTTTCTTTCTATCGCAAAGCTGCCAGTGCTGAGCAACTTATGGATGGCGCGCTCTCGAGCGCGAAGTCTGTATCACAATGATGAACTACATGGAAAGAGTCCAAAAAGCTCCTCCCAGGTCACGTAGTCACCCAGTCTAGCTCACACAGCGTCCGGCGGCACGTTTCTAGCGCTGCTATGCGGACTAATTTCAGGTATAGTTCTTACTTTCCAAAAATTCCACCGTATCTAGAAATTATATTCTGGATATCCTCCGGATTTTTGCCCTCCTGTTGCAACTGCATACGACAACAAACGAGACGAGCGACCATTTCCGTCCATAAATGGATGAACGCCTACGACACTAATTGCAGCAACTACTGACGCATAATCAAGAGCTTGCTGATCATCATATTTCGTATTGTTTAGTATATCCTTTACAGCATCCCATGTTGCGATGCAAAAGTTTCGGCTTATCGTCATAATTAGGCGGGAAGCAACGTACCAGTTACTACATCATACCCATCAAAAAGGATACTCTGTCGCCTCTCCTGTCTCCGTAATCTGCCGAATCCTCTGGAGCATGCTAATAAAATCATCGCTACTGACCCGCGATAAATAATCGCGTCTTATGATAGGGTCTTCTGGAATTTCAGCTTGAAGTAGCTTTAGCAAGTCAGTTGCGTGCTCTGTCGAATGTTCGCCAATGTTTGGAGATAGATTCTCTCGTCATGTCTATGATTATACACATTTTTATTATTTGTCAATAATATTATAAAGAATTACCACCCCACAATACTCTCTAGCCATACCTTAACTGCAAACTTTTAAGGGCAAACTTAAACCTTAAATACCTAATCACGACTCAGTAATTGTTTCACTCTACCAAATAAGCTCTCTGCGGCCACCCTGGACGTATCAACAACGATAGCTCTCGCCAGGAGCTTTTTAGACTATCACCAAAAGTCATCCGCGCTCTATTTCATCTGGCGCCATACCTCTTTGTTCAAGCCTATGGCGTCTAGTGACATCATCACACTCCAGATGAAGCCATTTCATATAGCAGCCACACTCAGAAAATATTTTTCTTGCAATTTGGGTTGACACCGAGAAGAACAAAAACCATTTTTCTTCAGTAAATCCACTTGTTCGCGCGAGAGCCATAATATACGCCAATTTCTGGCATATAGGCGAACTCAAACCCAAAAGGACTTTCTATATACAACCCTTGACGAAAATAGTCTTCAAACTGCTCTTCACTGATAAAAACACAGTGAACATCCGGCACCTCACCCGTCGAGGCGGCCTTGTTGTGTGCGTGAAGTATATCTTATACCCGCCGGCAATAGCCTGCTCCACAAGCGTAGTTTTACCCGACGCCGAAGCTCCTGTAACTATAAAAGAAGGTAAATCACAAATCCCTATCCATTTTGGCTCCTGCAAGAATAGTTGTTATAATATTCCAACTATCAATTCCAACAAAAACTATTTGGTGGGCGACAAGGACTCGAACCCCTGACCCTCTCGGTGTAAACGAGATGCTCCTAGCCAACTGAGCTAGTCGCCCTTATTAAAAACACAGCGGGTAATAAATAACCCTCCAAAAGTTCATTATATCGCTTTATTCAATATAATGACGTTATGGTGGGCGATGAGGGACTTGAACCTCCGACCTCGTCATTATCAGTGACGCGCTCTAACCAGCTGAGCTAATCGCCCTCAACCTCGTCTTGGTGGAGTGCCGCGGACGTAAGCCCGCTTTCACCCCATATGGTGGAGACACAGGGGACTCGAACCCTGGACCCCTGTCTGTGCAAAGCAGGTGCTCCTAGCCAACTGAGCTATGTCCCCATTGCCAAGACTTTTTCCATTGTACCGTATCTTTTTTCGTTATGACAAGTGTATAATAGTGTATATGTTATACGAATTCAGTGTTCAATCATTTTTGTCGGCGTACTAATATTAATCGCAGGCGCTCTTGGCGTCATCTATCACCAGAAGCTTGCCGACAACCCTAGCTGACGGCCCTCAACAGCTACGATAAATTCAAATTCTGGGGATTGATAGTCTGCGGCATCGGCGTCGCGGTCATGCTAAGCCTGCATACTATTCCCGCTCAACTGGATTGTTCAGTCTGTTTTTAGTAACGGCGTACGGTAGATTTTTCTGTCAACGTAACCTTTTCAATCTTATCCGGATCAATTAATTATTCGCCCTTACCAGGCATAGTTTGGTTCGCTCACACCAACCGTCGCTTGTAACAACTCTTCAGGTGTCATTACCTTCAATCCGCCATATACTGGATCCTGAAAAATTAGGATATGGATCAATCGTAGTAAATAAGCGCCACATCTGTGCCGTCTGGCGTCTGCAATATAGCCAGCGCCAGCAACATTATGCTCGGAATTATTTGCGCCCGCATACTTTTGCCGGATTAATCGTATAGTACATTGGATAACCGTCTTTAGTGTCTTTAATAAGCCTTTGCTTAAATAGTTCAATCGTTTTCTGATCGACTGTTTTTACCGTTTCTAGCCGATAGCCCGCTTGACCTGCTTGCGGCAGCTCGTAACCAAACATATGTTTATTCAAAACTCTTATCGCATCGCGATTATGGGTCCCAAATGGCTCATAGGTTCCCATTTCTGAGCCAATATCGTCTGATCTTGCTGCAATATTTCGAGCAGATACATCATACTCACTGTTGTTGGCGCGCAAAAGTACCATTTTTGCTGAAGTTGCGGTTTTATATCGAGCTTATACCTTGCACCGATAGCCACGTCATGCAAATTTTCCAGAACTCTCCTGTTTCTGAGCTGATTTTGGCGATTTTTCCGGCTGATTTTCTGATGGTTTTTGCTTATTTTCCATTGCCGAATCGATTGGTTTCTTTGAGTTTTTATCTGATGCCGGCTTAGTCTCATTAGCTTCAGGATGATTATTTTTGTTGTATTTAGGGAGAATAATTCATAAACAAAATCAGCAGACTGGCGATTAGAGCGACAATAATAATCGACGCTAATACAACTAACTTCTTGCGCTCCGTCTTGAACGTCATAATTATACTATAACAAAAAGTCCCTTGGCGGGACTTTTCTATTTAACAACTTGATTGTGCAATTCATCAATCGGCTTATCGTAGAGAAGGTTTTTGAACTTCGTCTCGTCCAAGAAGGACTATTGTAAATATGTAAGCTCAGCATATTTACGAGACGACCTAGCTCAACTTGTGATTACTCGACAAGTTGGCATCTATTCTCCCTAGAAAGGAGGTAATCCATCCGCACCTTCCGGTACGGATACCTTGTTACGACTTAACTTCAATCATGCCCCCACCTTAGGCCGACGAATCGGACTTCGGGTGTTGGTCACTTTTCATGGTTTGACGGGCGGTGTGTACAAGACCCGGGAACGTATTCACCGCAACTTGCTGATTTGCGATTACTAGCGATTCCGACTTCATGGAGGCGAGTTTCAGCCTCAATCCGAACTGGGACTAGCTTTGATGCGATTTGCTTCACCTCGCGGCTTCGCTGCGCATTGTACTAGCCATTGTATTACGTTTCTAGCCCAGGACGTAAGGGAAATACTGACCTGACATCATCCCTCCTTCCTCCCCGTTACCGGGGCAGTCTGAATAGAAAATACAACTATTCACAAAGGGTTGCGCTCGTTGAAGGACTTAACCTAACATCTCACGACACGAGCTGACGACGGCCATGCATCACCTGTCACAGGGTTCCAAAAGGCACAGTCTCACTTTCATAGACCTTCCCTGGATGTCAAGCCCTGGTAAGGTTCTTCGGTTATCATCGAATTAAAAGAACATAATCCACCGCTTGTGCGGGTCCCCGTCAATTCTTTATGTTTTAGCCTTGCGGCCGTACTCTGACAGGCGGGATACTTTAACGCGTTAGCTTCGCTACTGAAGGGGTCGATACCTCCAACAGCTAGTATCCATCGTTTACGGCGTGACTACCCGGGTATCTAATCCGGTTCGCTCCCCACGCTCGTGCCTTAGCGTCAGAAATGGCCCAGTAACCCGCCTACGCCATCGGTGTTCCTTCTTATATCTACGGATTTTCACCCTACACAAGAAATTCCAGTTACCCTCTGCCATTCTCGAGTTTAACAGTTTGAATAATAGTCTGTATGGTTGAGCCACCAGGTTTCACTATTCACTCATTAAACCGCCTACGCAACTCTTTACGCCCAGTCACTCCGGATAATGCTCGCACCCTACGTATGACCGCGGCTGCTGGCACGTAGTTAGCTGGTGCTATTCATGAGTGCCGTCATATTCTTCACTCATAAAAGAAGTTTACAACCCGAAGGCCTTCATCCTTCACGCGGCGTTGCTCCATCAGGCTTTCGCCCATTGTGGAAGATTCCTCACTGCTGCCTCCCGTAGGAGTCTGGACCGTGTCTCAGTTCCAGTCTGGCTGATCATCCTCTCAGACCAGCTATGGATCGTCGGCTTGGTAGGCCATTACCCTACCAACTACCTAATCCAACGCAGGCTTCTCCCAGCAGATAAATCCTTTAATCCGAAGACCATATGCGGTAGTAGCCACCCTTTCGGGCAGTTATCCTCACTTTGGGGCAAATTCTACGCGTTACTCAGCCGTTCGCCGCTCGCCGGCACTCTGCACTATCAGTTCGAGTCACCCCAGACACTCATCTCTTTTCGAGAAATGATGCGGCTGATTTCTTTTGGAAATCTCCGCGTCCAGGCTTCAGTTGATAGTGCAGAACCTGCTGCCGCTCGACTTGCATGTGTGTAGGCACGCCGCCAGCATTCATCCTGAGCCAGGATCAAACTCTCCGTTAAAAATCTACTTGTATCAAAGTGTAAGGGCTCTCACAAAATATAAACTGACGATGATATTGCACAATCAAATTGTTAAGGTTCATTCTAAGCTGGCCTTGAAGCATGATTTGCCTCACTTTTTATGATTGTAAAACCGTTGCTTAACTCGCACCCAGCAAACCAGACTTAATACCAATCTTACCTCATCTGATTGACTAGGTCAATAGATTTTCATTATTATTTTGTTGCGAAAAATCACAACAATAGCCACAAATATCCCTAAAACTATCCTGCAGCCGCCACTGATCAGGTGTATGGCCGTGCGCTACCGAATCACGAGGCAGCGTAATTTTTGCTCGTCAAGCAAATTGATTCAACGTATCGCCTTGTTGCCCTGAAGAAAAACGCACCATTACCAGCATCATAAACACTAATCATCGCCAACCAACAACTAATTGCAAACTGCACTGTATCAACTCCATCATACAGCCCAATCGTGGCCGCCAATGCCACCATCGTAGCTGCGTGAGCACTCGGCATACCGCCTGACAGCAACAAGGAAGAGCGCGGAATTTTATTAAACACTCGGCGGTTGCGGCCCATTAAATGGAAAAATATGCTGAACCCTGAGCCAGCGCCTCAAGCCAGCAAGGGTATTTCAACAGATACCGCATTAAGCATCTCGCTTCTGCGAACGCTCTTCCATAAGACCAATGGACGAGACTGCACTGGCCATCCAGCCGCATAATCGTCACGCCTTGCGTTGTCCGGCCAAGTAATTTAATATCTTTCAGACTCAGACGGATTGTCTGACCGTTCTGCGATACTAAAATGGCGTCTGTCATACCCGGATCAATAGTTTGCACCGAAATACTGGACCAGCTCGCCGTAACAACTGCCGCTTTTATACCAACGCCGCCGCGCTTATGAGTTGGGAAATTTGCCGCTTTTAGTGCGTTTACCAGAAAACCCTTCTCGCTAATCACTAACAGCGTCTGACCGTCGCTAGTTACGACATCCATACCGACCACGCAATCATTCGACGGTAGGTGAACGCCGCGAACGTCGCGAGCTGATCGCCCCATCGGTCGCGCATCTTTTTCATTGAAACGAATTGCCCGTCCAGCAGATGTTGACATACGCATCATTCTCGCCATTCGTCTTTCTTTATCCAGCGCAATTCGTCGCCATCATCCAACTCTAATCGCGATAAGCCCATTTTGTCCGGAATATTTTGCACAATCTTCCAAAGGAGTCTTCTAACAGTACCATTCTTTAGTCGCCATAAACAGATAGCCAGTATCTTTAGAGCCTTTCGTGCGTATAATGGCTGTAATTTTTCCTCTGGCTGTAATTTGCAGCAGATTGACCGCCGCTCCCCTTTAGCATTCAAACCGGCAGCTGGTACTTCATAAGCCTTTAAGCGGGAAAAATACGGCCTCTTATTCGTGAAGAATAACAAATAGTCATGCGATAGCGAGCGCAATTTGCGCAATAATATCCTCTCTCTTTGGTCGTCATGCCGCGCTTGCCTTTCTACCGCCGCGGTCTCGTTTATGATAATCGCTGAGCTGGCGTCCGCTTAATATAATTTTCTGTTGTAAGAAGTACAACAGCATCTTCTTCCGAATCAATTCCTCGTCAGAGAACTTGCCCAGTTCATGATTGATAATTTTCACTGCGCCGCTCGTCACCGTATTTTTCTTTCATCGCGATTAGCTCTTCCTTAACGACCCGCAAAATCTCATTTTCGTCTCGCCAAAAATCGCTGCAATTCTACGAATCAATTCGTGTAGCTGTCTCAGTTCATCCTCAATTTTATCGCGCTCCAGACCCTGCAAACGACGCAGTTGCATTGCCAAATCGCTGCCGCCTGATTTCGACAAGCCAAACCGATCCATCAACCGCTTATCGGCATCGTCGCAACTTTCGCGAATCGTCTTAATTACCTCATCGAGTATGATCATGCGCGATCTTTAGGTCTTCCAGAATATGCGCCCTGCCCTTAGCTTTTGCGCAACTCAAACTCAGTCCGGCGGCGAATCACCCCTGCCGATGCTTGATAAACTCTGCCAAAATTTCTTTCAAACCCATCACTCTAGGCTGAATACCATTCACTAAGGCCAGTACATTGTAATGAAACGACGTTTGCAACTCCAGTTAGCTTGTATAGCTGGTTAAGAATCTTCTTCGGTAAGCATCCTTCTTCAGTCCAACAACGACCCGGACCTTACCGCGGGCGCTTTCATCACGCGCATCAGCGAGTGAGTTATCGCAAGAACCAGCCTCGAACCTTATCGACGAAATTTTCTGCTCATGCCATATGGCACTTCAGTAATTACAATACTGCTAGCGGCTGTCTCTTACGTTCCTCAATCGTCGCCACCGCCCGAATTGTCACCGAGCCGCGCCCAGTCTCGTACGCTTGATGCATTGGAGCGCCCCTGCACACTTCCGCACCTGTAGGAAAGTCAGGCCTTTAATATGCGTTAAAGCTCATCCAGTGTAATATCAGGATTATCTATTTGCGCCACTGTCGCGTCAACCACTTCGCCAAGATTGTGCGGTGGAATATTGGTCGCCATACCAACAGCAATACCATTTGCCCGTTTAGCAGAATATTCGGTACGGCAGCTGGCAAACAACCGGCTCTTTTTCTCTGTCCCGTCAAAAGTTATCGCGAAAGTCAACCGTTTCTTTCTCAATATCGGACAATAGCTCGCTACCAACTTTATCCATTCGCGCCTCAGTATAACGAGAAGCTGCCGGCTCATCACCATCCATTGAACCAGTTTCCCTGTCCTTCTACCAACGTATAGCGTATTTTCCACGGCTGTGCCAAATTGACCATCGCATCATAAATCGAAGAGTCGCCGTGCGGATGGTAATTACCCATAACTTCACCAACGATTTTTTGCCGATTTCACCGTAGCATGAGGGCGCGCCAGCCATTCTTATTCATTGCATATAAAATTCGCCGATTCACCGGCTTCAAACCGTCGCGCACGTCCGGTAATGCCCGATCAATAATCACCGACATAGAATACTTTAAGAAAGAGTCTTCCATGACGCTTCAACTGTCGATTTTTCAATGCCGCGAACTTCCAGATCGTCGTTCATACTTCCGGCTCTTTCACTATATTCTTATTATCGTTATCCGCCATATCACCTCCTTAAAAGTCCAAGTCTTCCAAATTAACCTTAGCGGCGTTTGTTTGAATAAAAACTTTTTCTCAATTCCACAATTATCGCCCATCAGCTTTGTAACATCGCGTCCGCTCGCCCGGCATCTTCAATATTAACTTTTACTAAAGTCCGATTCTCCGGATTCATCGTTGTTTCCCCACAATTGAGACGCATCCATCTCGCCGAGACTTTTAAATCGCTGCTGCGCTGTATAGCCCTGCTTGCTTAAACCGTCTCGGCATTCTCATCAATTTTTGTACCAGCAGCTTTATTGCTCGTTAATTTTACCGTCAATATCTTCCAGAGCCGCTTCATCATAGACATAATCTATTTTACGATTACTACCAGTTCCTTTACTCAAGCCGAACAAAGGCGGCTTCTGCCAAATAAACATGCCCCGCTTCAATGACCTCAGACATATACCGAAGAAAAACGTCATAAGAAGGGTTGAGATGTGTGCACCATCAACATCGGCATCTGTCATAAAAATTAGTTTTATCGTAGCGTATACCCTCATTATCAAACTGATCGCCGATACCGACCCCGCATAGCCTTAATTAGCGAAAACGATTTCAGCGTTAGCAAACATTTTGTCAAATCTTGCCTCGCTCAGTATTTAGCACTTTACCGCGCAGAGGTAAAATTGCTTGAATAGTCGAATCGCGGCCGTCTTTAGCCGAACCAGCTGCCGAATTACCTCGACGATAAAACAGCTTCGCAGTCTTTTCCTGATTACGCTGACGAGCAGTCGGTTAGTTTAGAAGGCAAGTTCAGACCCTCAAACGCCCTTTACGAATCACATTATCCCGCGCCGCCGTGCTGTTCTTGCGTGCCCGCGCTGCCAGTTGCCTTGCTGACCACTCTCTCTAGCAGTCGCTGGGTTTTCTTCCAAATATGCAAAAATATTCGCTCATTACTTGATCAACATAGCGGCGCATTTCCGGATTACCGAGCTTATTCTTCGTTTGGCCTTCAAACTGCGGGTCTGGCAATTTAACCAGAATAACCGCCGTCAAACCTTCGCGGATATCATCGCCAGTCAAATTATCTTCTTTTTCTTTCAATAAACCATTTTTACGCGCATAGTCATTGATAACCCTCGTCAAAGCCGCCCGGAAATCCAACCAAATGCGTACCGCCGTCTGGAGTCAACACGTTATTAGCAAACGGCTTAACAGTCTCCACATATTGTATCATTGTATTGTACTGGCGATTTCCACCATACAATCCTTCAACTTGCTTTTTCTACATAAAAATATCATCAGATAGTACATCTTACCGATATTCAAATTTTTAACATAACTCTGAAATGCCACCTCAAAGTAAAATGCCTTGCGATCTCCCCGTACGCTCATCACCAACGGAAGTATATACGCCCTTAGTCAGATATGCCTGATGGCGCAGATAATTGACAACCCACTTATAATCGAAATTGACCGTTTCCTTAAAAATAGTAGGATCAGGATAAAATGTAATTGTCGTACCAGTAGTTTCAGACTTGCCAACTGCTTTTATATCAGCTTGCGGAACGCCTGTTGCGTATTCCCGGCGGTATACTTCACTGTTCTTTGCGCACCTCAGCAATCATTTTGGTCGAAAGCGCATTAACAACGCTAGACCCAACACCGTGCAATCCGGACGATACCTTTATAACCGCCGCCGCCGAACTTACCGCCAGCATGCAAAATCGTTAGAACCGTCTCTAGTGTACTCTTGCCTGTTTTTGGACGTTTATCAACTGCGATACCGCGCCCATCATCAGCAACTCGAACGCCGCCATCCTTCAGCAAAGTAACCTCAACTCTGGTCGCGTAACCAGCAATCGCCTCGTCAATACAGTTATCAGCAATCCTTTAATAAGATGATGCACGCCGTCATAACCAGTGCTGCCGATATACATGCCCGGACGCTTTACGAACTGGCTCCAGTCCTTCCAAAACCTGGATCTGTGAGCCATCATAAACCTGTCCTTTTGTTTGTTTAGCCATATTATTCCTCGCTATTTCTGAATTATCAGCTCTTTTTCCAACCTCTTTATTATACACCAAAATAGATTTCTTCTCAAATTGTTTACTTTTATCATAAAGATTATGTTAAACTACATGCAGAGTTTATATAAAAATCAAAAAGAGGTTTAAATGTTCATAATCTCACGAATACTATATAGCCCTTCAATGATTCACAATCTAGGGTTTTATGCTGGGCGCTTGCGCAAAGAAGAAGCCACCAGAAAAATCGGGCTAGTTTTAACAGCCCTAGCTTTGGTCGTTCAAGCATTTACCGTATTCTCGCCGCCGGAGTTCTGCCAATGCTGCTGATTCAAGCGACCCATTTACGGCGGAATCTCCAACGGCTCGCAACTTTTGGCGCACTACGACGCTAATACTAATAACATTCGCGACTTATATAATCACTTAGGAATTAGCCGGGCTGAGCTGGCAAGCGCCACTGGCAATCTCCAAACTTTAAGTAGTAATATAGGAAGTTACTCTTGGGGGTTAACTCCTCATTTTGGCGCAGCCAAGGGCGAAGGCTCTTACGTTATTAAGACTTCTCAAGGAAGCGCCAGGACATTTTACTACCGTCCGCACAATTTATGGGGCAACTTTACATAAAGCATTCGTAGGACAGTCAGCAGGAGTGGGCTGGTTTGCTATTATGCTCAATTGCGGCAACCTCATCTTGAAAATTACGCCGCCGCCTCACAAAATGTCCTCCTGGGCAAGTCGGCATACCCAAACTGCTCGACGCCGCCGTGTCCGCAAAACGCCGGTTGGCAAAGAACGATCCGAAATGCCAGCCTTGCCCTGGCGACGCCACGCTTCTAATCAGCGACAGTAAATGTGCAGCCTCTTTTACTCAGTCAAAAACCGCGGTCAATTTAACGCAAGATAACGCAAATGCCGATTCAACCGCTGCAAAATCAGGAGATAGAATCACCTATACGTTATCTGTTAAAAACGGAGGACTTAAAGAAGAAGAATTTGTCTTCAAAGATTACGTCAGTGACGTCTTAGAATATGCAGACATCTTCGACGCTGGCGGCGGAACTCTCTCAGATAATAAAGACGGTAGCGCTGGTAGTAATAATTCAAAATACTAACTGGCCAGCAGTAAAAATCAAACCTGGCGAAACCCAGAAAAGAAGTTTCACTATTCAAATTAAAAACACTCCTGCCAGCGATGGCCTCTGAAAAAGCAACCTGACATCATACGACTGTAAGATTGACAACACCTTCGGCAATACGATTAGTACGAATATAGAATGCCCCTGCCCCTAAGGTTGTCGAAAAAACCGCCGTCGAGCTGCCAAAGACTGACCAGGCGCGAACATGACATCTCGCAGGGATTATAGCAGCTGTCGTTGTGTATTTTTATGCTCGCTCGACAACTAAGCAAGGAAGTAAAAATTATCCGGCATGATATGTCTGCCGGTACAATTTAGGAGAGATAAATGACCGAAAGACTAAAAAGCACTATAGAAAAATACTGGTGAGGTATTAGAATCGGCAAGAGAACAATTTACCGACAACATAGAAAAGGGATTCGAGAGTGCCGCTGAGAAAAATCCGCAGAAAGCAAAGAAGATATAAGGAACGAAGCTCTAGAAATAGCCAGCCAGCACGAAGCAGCGCAGGAAAAGAAAGCTAGAGTCAAAAGAAAATAAGAAAGATCAGCCTTCCTGACGAAAGCCGACGTCGAAGCTTCTTATAAAAAGACCCCGGATAATGTCCAAAAACAACTACCCGCACCTTCGCGCGCTTTCAGTAAGGTTATTCATAACTCGGCAGTTGAAAAACAAGCGACGCCATTGGTAACACCATAGCCAGACCTAATCTAATAATTGCTGGCGCCCTGGGAGCAATCGTTTCAATAATTGTTTATCTAATTGCTAAAAATACGGCTGCCGTCCCATCCGGTTCAGAGACTCATTGTACTTTTTCGCAGCCGGATGGTGTATTGGCGCAATCATTGAGTACGGACGAGTTGGCTTAATTAACAAACAAAGATAAACCAGCCGGTAATCGACTAATCCTAGACTTTTTAAATATTAAAAAGTAATCGTTTATTCTGCCTGCGCTAAAAATCGTACACTACGGCAAACTCTATTAGTATTCATTACCTTAATTTAATAGACACTTCTGTATCGTCGGCGTCGTTATCGCGTAAATCTAGTCTGTTAACAACTGGCGAACTTTGAGGAGTTTTTAGCCAGGCCAATACTGTCGTTTCTCTGACTACTTGCAGCGGCATTATTAGAACTGCAATTGGCCGCTGTATTGACGTCGCAGCGGACGCATATATACTGCAGAAACACTTTACGCATCGCTTGCGGACTATTATTACTAGCACTAATGCTAGCAGGAGAAACCGAGAGGAAGTAGACGGCGATAAAGAAGTTGGCGCTGATGAAAGCGGCGGCATTGCTGCTGCAGAGTTCATATTGGAAGCCGCAGAGACAGGTGCAACAGGTGAGTAGTAGTCCCCCACTGGCTTAGCGGCAGCACCCTGTATAAGCAGTGGGCGAGAAGAAGCGCCGGTTTTCCGCCCACATTGCTGTCTTTTTCGCCAACCACTCGTCCAAAAACGACGATCCGCCAGATTTTGCCCCTGCCCGCAGAAGCTGGCACCCGCCCGGACGACCAGGCTCGCGGTGCTACAGGTTTATTTGATTTGCTGTCTTTCAATCTGTCGAATATTTCTTTTTCACAATCGCCCTGCGGCTTACCGTACTTAGCCGACGACAATCTCACTAAGGCGTCTCTCAACTGCGTGTTAACCCGCCCCATCGGCGGAATCCAATTCATGCTAAAATGGCGCCGACGGCACATTGTTTATCATCACTGAAGTGATAGACTGAAAAATTCGGCAACTTTACAAATCATCGACATCAAATGTCGGCTGGAACTTCTAACCATCAATTCTGCGTCAGTGATACCGATTCGCCCGGAAATCACCGTACCAACGTTACCGATAATCGCCTCGCGAATCTTATCAGTCAACTGTGTCATAAACTGGTTACCCATAATCAAGCTCAATTTATATTTTTCGCGCCTCAGACAAAATTGACTCAAAACCATCTGTCGCAAAGTTTTGAAACTCGTCTACATACAAAGAGAAATCAACTCGCTGGTCTTCTGGAATATCTGCCTGAGCCATGGCTGCCGCCTGAAACTTCATCACAAAATATAATACCCAGCAGCCTTGAGTTTAACTCGCCCATTTTACCTTTTTGATAAGTTAACCAGCAAAATTTTATTATTATCCATAATATCACGCAATTAAAACCCAGACTTCGTCTGACCGATAATATTACGCATAGCATCGTTGAAATAAACGGACCAAACTTCTGCTACACCCAAGAAACAACTTCGCCGGCTTCGTTTGAACGTTGAGATGCTGGAAATTCTTTTCGTCCAAAAATCAATCACCTGCTGATCTTTTAACATATTTCAACTTACTTTTTACGAATTCTGGATCAATCAAGCACTTTGGCACATCGATAAACGTTCCGCCTTCCGGATCCGCCATCAGCAGCAAGGCGCAGTTTTCTAAAAAATATGTCCAGACGCGGACCAACGATACCTGTATGACCTGGATCGTAAAGACCATAAAGCATGTTTATTGCTTCCTGCACCAAGAAAGTCCTTTTGATCCGGCGTGTCATATTCAAACATATTGAGACCAATAGGATTTGTCATATCAGATGGATTGAAATAAATAATGTCCTCAACGCGCTTTTGGAACCTTACCCAACAAAGATTCAACCAAATCGCCGTGCGGGTCAATAAACGCAAAGTCGTGCCCATCCATCATGTCTTGATAAGCCATATTTTCCTGCAACACCGATTTACCAACACCCGTCTGTCCGATAATATAAACATGGCGGCGGCGGTCTTTTGTGCCAATTCTAATAGGTTTCTTATTCCCGGAATTCGTTATAACCGATCAACAGCCCTTCATCCAAGACATCAGTCGGTCCATCTACCTGTTTTTGACATTTGCCGCTTAACTTGCGATGTAGGAATTGCACCAGCTCCTGGCAAATGAAACAGTGTAGCCATTTCTACGCTATTCAAAAATATTACCGCGTACTTCCTGAGGAAAGAATCGCATAATGTATGCTGTGGTCATTTCTTCGACATTTCTCGTTAATGAGAACTTAAACCCGTTATTTCGCGGCGAATCAAACAGCGAAAATGCTGCAATGATATTTTTAAAAGCGCTTGCGATCTGACTGCGTGTTTGAGGAAATGACCACGCGAATCAAAACCCTCATAGCCGGATAACGCGCCTTTTTCGCTAATTGCATCAACCTCTGCCTGTCCCTAGCGCCGTGCTGCTTGTCTTCAGGCTTGCTGTCTTTTCTTTGTCTGACTCTGGCGGTTTCCACAATGCCTCATACTTCCCCAACCGCTGCGCCGCCAGCCGCCAAACCAGTTTTTACCTTTATCATATTATCAATATGAGATTCCGAAGACTTTGACCAGCCTTCACGCGCTGGCCGTATTAAAAACTGCACGCCGATACCATCATCCTTAGTCGCCGATGACAAAGCATTCAATAAAGCCCGCGATGCGTCTCGCTTTTGACTCCTGATAGGTAGCGATCGGATAAACAAACGACTTTTCTCAAGTTAAACTCGCCACCAATAGTACCACCTCATTTTGGCTGACTTTACTAAATATATTTGTATCAGTCACTTCTTCAAGCCTAGCCGACGGATAAGCTGCCGCTACTGCCTGGCGAATCACGTCAACTAAAACAAGGGGCACCACAGCATAGTAATGCACCAATCCTCCATGAGCCACTACCTCAAACGACATATGACGCTGACCGTACACTTTACTCTTAAAATCCCTTTAGTGGCCGTACTGATACAATATTATACATAACCTGCGCCTGAGATAATATCTCTTCTGTCAGATCTCTCTCATCACGATTAGAATTATCAATATCTTCGCTAGACTGCGGCAGGTGAATCAGCAACGGCACCATCTTCAATCCGCGTTCGTAATTTTTCGCCTCTCGAAGCATTTTACGATACTGAAACACAACCACCGTAACACCAACGGCTATAATAATAGTCACTATAAAGCTTATAACCAAAGGTCCAGCACCCATAAAACCCTACCCATTATTTTTGGTTTTGACCCAATACTTTATTATATCTCTTTTTCAAATAATCAGCTTGCAACCAGCAATCACCCTGCTGCGCTCGTATGGATCGTCCCTAGTTAATGTAATTATCTTCTTTAGTTTTTCAACCCACTCTTTTTTTCAATAAGATCTTCGTCCGCAGCCGTCAATGGAGTGTCATCGTCCGACGCCACTGTCTGCGTATCATCTTGCACAGGCTGGAGAAACAGTAACTACTGCGAGGCCGTGGGAATAACTGGCTGCTGCTGCCACACCAGGATCGGGTCCAGCTTCAACGCCTGTTTGAATTTCTGGAGTTTGAGGCGCCTGCTCTGGGCTATGCTCAATACTGCCCGGTATTTGCGACGGCGCTTCAACACTTTGCCTGACTTGCGGCATCCCTGATTCATATCTTTATTGTATCATGCCACCGCTTAAAACATATGGATTACTCAGTATCTTTTATATACATAAAAAGCAGTTAGCACCTCAACAACAACAGTAGAATAATCTCAAACAACCCCTGCACCGCCGACAGATTGCATTCCTACGTAATAACTGGCACCAAGGCAACAACCGTAGAATAATAATAGCTCTTGTTATTGCTTGGCGTATTAGTTAGTTGTATTTGGTTTTTCTCTAACAAACCCTAGCCGTTATTCTTTTGCACCAATACTATAAGCACAAAAATAAACACACAAAAATAAATATGCACAAGCAAAAAGCAAGAACCCCAACGGTCCTACTCGCAGTTGGATTGGTCATACTTAAAATCAGCGCGACTACAATCGCCATAGACACGCCAACCATTACAGCTACTTTAATCCCCATACTTACAATTATACCAAGAGAGCCCGAGTGATAACTTCGCTAAAGCAAATGCAACCATCCGCCGCTTTAAAAATAACTCATTAAGCGCGGGCATTCTCGCTATGCTCCATTACCGCTCACAGCAGTTGACCGCCCTATTAAAGCGAGTCATCGTCCTTGTATGGCGTTCCTCATACGCATCCAGTATTTTCATTACCAAAACACTCTGATAAGGATTAACTGGATGCATACGGTACTGCTCTCCATATTGCGCTTGACGCCAAACCCAAATGTTGAGCGAAGCTCGGGCCATGCCATCATAGACCAAGCAACCATTGTTTTGTTGCGAATCCGAACGATGCCGTGGCTGAGTTTCCGTCAAATCTTTTGCGCGACTATGCGCAAAGACGCCAAACTTCTGACTAAAATTGTTAATGTATTTTTGCTTTTTGTTTTGTAAAAGCTTACGTTTATACTAGCACACTCAAACCATTTAGTCAATAGCTTGACGTGTAACTAAGCTAATTATTTGTAGTCATTATGAGCCTCGTCATGCTTTCTAAAAGGAGAAAACATCCTACCACCCCAATAGTATCCAGTATCCCCTAACCCAGAATCCTGTCTCGCTATTTTCTACATGTAGTATTTTTACCTAGACTTTTTATAAAAATATTGTTGACATAAGCGTTTTTGTACTATATTATAGGGGTAGCTTCTGAATAAAAATTATACAGAAGCCAAAAATAAACAGAACCTCGTAAAACCTCACTTTTGAAAAACAACCACTACTCGCAGGTGGTTGTGAAATCTACACACTCATCTGGTCCCTGTATTTTACCAATAAAAACCAGCCTATTGGCCGGATTTGACATATGTGGTGGAGCTGCTGGTACCGCCCCCGGGTCCAACTGGTATCCTGATATTCGTCTACGAGCATAGGCTCACTGTAAGAATTTTATAACGTCGCCTGGCTAAAAATAAACCGAAAAACCAAGTTTCGTTACGCGGAGAAAGTCCCGATGTCCGCTGCTTCCGAGCATGCAGCCAGCAAATATATATGACACCCTTGCCACATCGGCTGTTGCCACGATATTAGATGATCGCTAAAAGCTAGCAGCGATTGGCGCAAAAGCTATCTTAGGAGCGAAAGCGCTCGCTACAAATGACTTTGCTTTTTGCAACAAAGTTTGCAACTAAATCATACGTTACGCGTATCGTCGGCTCGCAGAATATCTTGATAAAGTCCAATTGTCGAAAGCTATATCAGCCCCGCATATCTCCCTCAGCTATTATAGCACGCTTATTTTAAAAAGACTAAGCATGTATGGTTTAATAAAAATCATGGTAAGTAAAGTACAGTCAGCCACTCCATACGGATTTCACGGTCAAATGATTGACATCGAGGAGACATATCACGAGGCTTACCTGGAGTGCAAATAGTTGGACTTGGCAATAAAAGCAATTGACGAATCTGCAGACCGAGTACGCGGCGCTATCAAAAAAACTCATCCTTAGATTTTTCCAAAAGGTAAAATAGTCATAAACCCAGCGCCAGCCGAACTGCCCAAAGACGGGTCTCAATTTGACTTACCAATAGCTCTTAACTATTCTATGCTTAGGCGGGCTGTTATCTCAAAAACGACTTAGACGGCGCCCCTGTTTGCTGGCGAGCTGGCCCTAGATGGTAGTCTACGACCTATCAGGTCTGCCATCATCACGGCTGAAATCGCTAAAAAGCACGAAATTCATACTGTGTATGTTCCGTCTCAAAATGCCAATCAAGCAGCTCTGGTTTCGAGGAATAGAAATACTGCCGTGGACAATCTAAAATCGCTATTTCTTCATCTAAAAAGAAAAGATCATACAACCCGCCAGCAAGACTAAGCTTAGCCGCTCAAAAACACCCAAGGATAATATATCTCGATCACATATACGGACAAGAGCAAGCTAAACGAGCAATCCAAATAGCAGTAGCCGGAAGACATAATCTGCTTCTTTTTCTGGGCCGCCAGGGTCGGTAAGACTATGCTCGCCCGCGCATTAAAAATTTATTACCGCCTCTCAATCAGGATGAGATTATTGAAGTAACTAAATTACACAACCTGGAGATCGTAACATTACAAATAACACCATCACCGAACGACCCTTTAGGTCGTCGCATCACACCGCCAGTCGAGCTTCCATCATCGGCGGCGGATCCAGAATACAACCCCGAGAGATTAGTCTCGCTCATCGCGGCGGTTCCTATTCCTGGACGAATTCCTGGAGTATCCGCGATCAATACTTGAATCGCTGCGACAGCCACTTGAAGACCGCGAAATAACCATTAGCCGTGCAAAAGGAAAATTTAAATTCCCTGCAGACTTTATACTTATCGCCACAATGAATCCATGTCCCTGCGGATTCTTGAGCGATACAGAAAACAATGCACCTGCTCTCAGTCCCAAATACTAAACTACCAGAAAAACTATCCGGACCGCTACTGGATAGAATCGATCTCACTCGTATCCGTGTCCAGAGTTCCTCATGAGCAATTAGCGATAAAAATCTGTCGTTAAAGTCACAACATACCAATATTCAATCTTCAATAAATAAAAGCGCACAACTTCCAACACCTCCGTTATAATTGTAGTACTAGCTACAACAGTAACATAAATAGCACTGATGTTGATAACATACATCATTATCAACAAAGCTCAATCTTTCATTTCGCAAGCAAAAACTAGATTTGAGCGCCCGCAGCTATTTCAAACTATTAGTAGTCGTAGAACCATTGCCGACCTGGAAGGCAGCCGCACCATTGAAGTCTCCCCATGTCGCCGAAAGTCTTCAGTATCGCCAAATCGCTGCGAATTGAATAAGACATATTGAAAAGGCTTTCCATCTCTGTTACAATGACCAGTGGAATTAATCTAAAATTGCTTCAAAGGAGAGCTGAAGATCACTAAATCAATTCGTATCAACGGAGAAATCCGTGCCTGAGAACTCGCGAGTCGTCGGCTCAGATGGCGAACAGCTCGAATTATGCTGCTTTCGCGACGCGTCGTGCGGCCGAGGAAGCTGGACTGACCTTGTTGAAATTTCACCAAATGCCGATCCGCCTGTTGCTAAGGTTATCGACTGGGGCAAATACCAGTATCAAAAGATGAAAGATCAGCAAAAGAAGTCGGCGTTCGGCAAAATCTGAAGCGATCTGAAACAAATGCGCTTCGGCCTAAAGATTGGCGCTGGCGACCTGGAGGTTGTTAAAGAAGATCCGTAAAATTCCTGGAGGGCGGACATAAAGTGCGCATACAGGTAGTTTACAAAGGTCGCGAGATGGCGCATAAAGAGATAGGTTAGTGAATTGATCAACAAAATCGTGGGACACCTCAAGAAGAAGCAATATTAGAATAAAAACCCTCAGATGGCTGGTCGCAATCTGAGCGTAGTAATAAGGAGTAACATACGCCGAAGCTAAAGACCCATAGTTGTACTCGCAGCGAATCTGCGTTAACCAGTACCGTGGTGCTGACTCGCCAGCGCGCGTTTGGCGGTCACTTTCACTAGTCAAAAAGTCGAAAGCGTGCTATCAATACAACAGCAAAGTAACTGGCTCAGTGGCAAAGAATGTCCGCCGAGCAATCAGGAGTTTAATAACGTCATGAGAGTAAACGACGAGTCGCTGCCCGCGCAAAACATAAAAAGACACTCAAATCCGCTAAGGGCATGCAGCACAATCAGAACCCAGAAGCTTCCGCCTCAGCAAAGCAAGACGTCATCCGGGCTTTACAGTACGCTTACCGCGATCGCCGCAATAAAAACGCGATTTGCGCAGCTTTATGGATCACCCGCATTAACGCCGCTGCTCGCCAGGAAGGTACGACATACGGGCAAGCTAATTGCAGGATTGAAAGCGAACAATATCGCGCTTGATCGGAAAGTATTAGCGGAACTGGCAGCAATGAGCCAAAGGCTTTCGCGGACATCATAAAAAGCAGCTTCGTATTACTCAGGTGGCTAATTTGATAAATAACCCTGACTACCCAGTAATCAGGGTTATTTTTACGTTGCAGCCTGCCCTATAAGCCGGGTTTTTGTCGAGAGCGATCATCTATCTAGTTTACCTGTTGCCAAGCAAACTCGGGCGGTTATCGACGACAAGCGGATTACTTTAGCGTAAATCTCTTGCAGCCAGCAGGGGTTTACCTCTTGTCTGCGTCACCGCAGACAACTGCGAGCTCTACCTCGCTCTGTTTCACCCTTTTTCCTTAGTATTTTAATTAAACACTAAAAGGTAGTTTCGTTTCTGTGGCACTTTCCCTAGGGTTGCCCCCGGTCGCCGTTAGCGACTGCCGTATCCTTCGCTGTCCCGGACTCTTCCTCTTAGCAGCACGCGCCAAGCGACCGCTCAGCAGACTACCGCTTCATTATACATTAAACTTTCATATAACCCCAAACAAAAACCCTAAGATCCTGCAAATACTTGATATTCCCCTGCTTAAAAGCAAGGTGGTGTCTCGCAACTTATTACCACGATAATAAATCATTAAAGCTCCCTTATCATATGATGTTAGAAAATCATACGTACCCGCAGGGCAACTTAGGGCTATCTCTATTATACACTAAAATCATCATAAATACATCTAGTATAGTACTGATACAAGCGCTCATTACTCGGCCAATTGCACCAGAGAATAGCACAACAAGTAAAAAAACTACCAATGTGCCGTATTGTTCAATTTGCTCCATCAGTCGCCTAGCACTTTCCGGCGCTAAAGCATATAACAAGCGAGAACCGTCTAGCGGCGGCACAGGCAGCATATTAAACACGAAAAAGCCCAGATTAACAGACACTGTCATTGCTATCACCGATCCAGGAAACGATGATGCGACCAACCCACCGTTACTAACAACACCCATCAAAGCACCAATACCAAAAAGCAAAAAGCTATAAAAAGATTAGTCAACGGCCCTGCCAATGCAACATAGCAGCCTCCCACTCGCCATAACGGACCCTATTAGGATTGAATGACACTGGCTTCGCGCCGCCAAACACTGGCCCGCCCAGCAGCGCCATGGTTAACGGCAGAAGAATAGTCATAAATGGGTCAATGTGCTTTAGTGATTAAGAGTCGTTGTCCTTCAATCTTTGCAGTATTATCCCCAGAAAGTATCCCATAAAAGCATGCATAGCTTCATGAACCGTCATAGACAAGAGAATAATAGCAAAAATCATTATGATACTTACAACAGACATCACAGTAGAATTATACCATGACTAACCTCACATCTTTATCAGCGTTAAATTCCATAAGACAGCTTCATAAAAACAAGTATATCAATAAAGTCTTTACTTAAAATAAAAACACAACCCTAAACGCTGCGTTTACTTAACAATCCATCTCTCGATGAACCGGGTGAGGTGCGCCTCCATAACTACGATTGTCCACCACAACAATTCCGTTTTGAATTGGCACCTCACCTATTCCTGGGTGATAATATCATACATCCGCCTGGTTTGAGAAGCCCCATTAGTCGAAGCTGTGGAAAAACTGAGGATTATGATATGGCGGATCAGCAAAAATGATATCAAACTTTCTGTTACGCTCATGCTTTTCCAACCAATTCGATACCGTTGTTTTTTTATTACACAGATTTTTCATCAACACCCAAATTGCTTATATTTTTTCAGCGATGACATCACTGAGCGGCGCGGCTTCGCTCCACGAGAACCACTGACTCAGCACCACGACTGAGCGCTCCAGCCAATGGCGCCAGAGCCCGCAAAAGCATCCAGCACCTGCGCACCGCGCACGGTTTCGCCCAATGAGTTAAACATTGCCGAACGCACCCGCTCGCCCATGGGATGCGTAGTTGAACCCTGGCGGCGTCTGGATAAATCGTCCGCCAAATTCGCCAGCGATAATTCGCACCCTCACCGTTTGGCCTCAAACTTCCAAACCGACGCCAGCCAGCCCAGCATGACAGCTTTGATGATAATTGGCATCAGTTCATGATTGGTTTGCCACGCCAAATCCGTCGTCCAGCCGTTTTTACCAAAAGTTGTCACACATTTTCATGGCTGCCACGGCGTGAACTTGCTCCAGATAGTATTCCCGATAACCCCGCTGCTTGACCTGTAAAAATCTCAGCCTCGCTTGGCACGGCTGTCCTTGAAAGCGCGGATAAGCCACCACGCTCGCCACGCCCGCTTCAAACGCCACATGCATGGTCATCATACCTTTAGCACCCTCAGAATTTCCAGTATGTTTTTGATGAGCTCAATCCCCGTGTCGCCCCTTCATGACATTTTTTTCTTTAGGGATTGAGGTTCGCGTCTCCAAACCTTCACCGCCGCGCAGTTCCTCCATTGCCTGTTCCAGCGGGAAAATGATGCGCCGGCGTTAAACCATCAGTGATGGCGTGTGCCATCCACGCGGCTCAAAGGCGGCTCGTTCGAATTACGTTTTGCAGCGCCTTCGCTAGGTTATCAATGTGCTGGTCAATCATCTCCAAAAGTGCCGTGTCATTCGGATCGTCTGATTAATGAAATGCCACGGCTCGTCAACGGCTGGACTTTTACGCTTAACACCGTCAGGGCCGTTTTTGCCTTCAAAGTGCAGAATGTCTTTGATATCAGGAAACTCACACCAATCAGGCAGCATTGGCGTCAGATGTCGCCTGGCTACTCGATCTATTTTTTGATGAACACCGATAAATCGACCAGAGCCATCTCTAATTGTTGTTCCTGCATACATATTAATTCAAAATGGTTAATCGCTGATAGCGACTGACGGCACGCGCCAGATGGTTATATTGTAGCAAATCCTGCCCCCTCTTTGACAAAGTGCTCGGCCTCCGTTTGTGCACGGGCAATCAGTGGCGTGTCACTCAGCGAGGCAATTTTTAGGCTCAGCGCGCCATGCTGCGCTCGTCCGTAAATCTCGCCGGGGCCGCGTAGTTTCAAATCAACTTCCGCCAGATAAAATCCGTCTTGAGACTTCTCAATTTCCCTGAGGCGCTGGCTTGGTCATGCGACTCGACATCATCAGATGACAAAAAGCTCTGGTATTCACCGCGTCCAACTCGCCCGCGTAGCTGATGAAGCTGGCTGGGCCCAAAGTTATCAGCATTTTCGATGAGCATGACCGTAGCGTTCGGCACATTGACACCGACCTCCACCACCGTGGTACTCACCAACATGTCAATGTCGCCGTCCGCAAACCGCTGCATGACCGCCGCTTTTTCCTCTGGCGGCAATTTACCGTGCAGCAGCCCGACACGACGATGGTGAAAAATCGTTTTGGCCAATTTGTGATATTCCGCCTCGACCGATTTTTTGTCATTGTCAGGATTGTCATCAATCAACGGACAAATGACGTAGACTTGGCGACCCTGAGATAGCTCATGGTCAATGGCTTCGTAGAGCTTCGGCGCTGAGGCTGGCGACCAAATTTTCGTTTGAATCGGCTGGCGCCCAGCTGGTAGCTCGTCCAAAATCGAGATGTCCAGCTCACCATACAAGGTCAACGCCAAACTCGCGGAATCGGCGTGGCGGTCATACTGAGGAGATGCGGCATGTGGTCCGCTTTTGCAGCAACGCCTGCCGCTGCTTGACGCCAAACCGATGCTGCTCGTCAATCACCACAATCCCAATTTGTGGTACGCCACTTTTTCCTGAATCAGCGCGTGGGTACCAACCACCACATTGATATTGCCATTTGCTAAATTATCCAGCAGTTGCCGCCGCTGAGTACCCTTAACGTGTCCCGTCAGTAGCGCCACCGACACGCCAAATGGCGACAATAATTCATCCAGCGTTTTAGCGTGCTGAGCCGCCAAAATCTCGGTCGGCGCCATGATGGCCGTCTGAAAACCAGCCTGCGCCACTTCCGCTGCCACCAGCCCGGCAACCACTGTTTTACCCTGAACCAACATCGCCTTGCAATAATCGGTTCATTGGATGTTCGGACCCTAAATCTTGCAAAATCTGCCAGGCGACACGTCGCTGCGCATTGGTCAACGGAAACGGCAATTGCTCAACAAATTGCTTGACGACCGGCTGATTGAATGGAATGCGCCGGCCAGTCAACTTGGTTTGTTCTTGCTTATTAAACTGCGCCGCCAGATCATTTCAAACAACTCTTCAAACGCTCAGCGCTCACGGCCGCGGGCAATTTCTTCATGATTTTTCGGCGCGTGGAGGAAACTTGACGGCTTCCGCGCGGCTGACTAGTTTTTTGCCGCTGGACGATGTACTCCGGCAGCGTTTCGGCAAAAATTCCATGATGGGTCGCAGATTTTTCAGCAAATCCTGCACGGTTTTGGGGCGGAGATTTTTGATGGATTTGTAGACTGGATGGACGCCCGACGTAGGCTGGGCGTCGGACGTATCGGTTTGCTTGGCGAGCTCGACCGACGGATTGCTGATCTGATAGCTGTTATATTGCATGCCAAATTGACCAGAGAACATGAACTCGGCGTCAGATCTCAGCTGCGATTCGCGGTACGGCTGATTGAACCAAACGGCCTTGACCTTGCCAGAATCATCCGCCAGCACCGCCGTAGTACTCCTCAAGCCTCGGCGCACAATGCGCGTGGAAATCGACTCGCAGCGCGCCCGCACCGTCACCTTGCCCGGTTGAAGATCAGCAATGTTAACCGCCGCCGAATAATCATCATACGCCCGCGGCAAAAAATCCAAGGCGTCCGCCACCGTCTCCAGACCCGCCGCCGACAGCGCTTGGGCGGTTTTGGAGCCGACGCCTTTGATATGCTTTAATGAAGTCGTTAACGCAACCATATTGTCTTAGTATATATCTTCATTATTACAGTTTTTATAAAACCAGCCAACTCTTGACAAAAATACCGTGATAAGATTTCACTATACAGGGGCAGCTATCATAATAAAAAGGATTTTTATAATATGCCACGAGAACAAGAGACCACAGACAAACAGAGAGATATCCTGACGTGATATTATAGCTGCTACCGCTGCAACGCTTGGTATTCTTTGGCGCAGCAGTGCTTTTAGGCGAAGCGCCCGTCAGCAATCAAACGATTCAAGCACAACAATACTGTTGACGCAGCCAAGGAGGAACTTTCGACATTAAGCTTTGAGGATATTTATAATATTACTGCTGTCAGTACAATCGCCGATTCAGAATACCCTATCAGAAAAAGCCTAACTAAAACGAGCAAAGAACCGGCAGTTGCTCATGCGTATCAATATCGAAAAAGGCAGTAAGCACGACAATCCAATGATGCGCTACACTAGATCGATAGATGATGTTATGATCTTCTGGGGCGAATTAGAAATACTTGCGATAAATAGCGACGAAGAAAGTGAAGAAAAACTAGTTTTTACAGTTAACGGAAGCGCAGAAGACTCTAGTCCAATCCTAGAATCAGAAGAACAAAAAGAAAGCTCCTTTGTTTTATGCCTACCAGAAGAGACAAAGGATGGCATAAAAACTTTAGAGCTTCGACCGGTACTGAAAAATGTTTTTATCCAAGATTTTACTCTTCCAGGCGACGGCAAAGGAGGACCTATACACTACGATGAGTACGCATTAACAGATTGGAAGAGTCCATTGGTCGGAGATAGTATAGGGCAACTACAAGTAGTAGTACAAAACGGAATACCAATTGAAGCGCAATTTATGAATGCAAATAACTAAACGTATCTTGACTAATTAAAGAAATACCTCTACAATACTAGAGATTAGATATTAACCTTAAGAGAGAGTGAAAATGGCATCACGATGTGAATTGACGAGGCAAAGGCAAGCAATACGGACACAACGTTGGCTTTTTCTTTGCGCCGCACTAAGCGCGTCTTTAAGCCAAATCTTCAGAAAAAGACTTTTGTTGTAAACGGTCAGAAAATTACTATGATTTTAAGCACAAAAGCAATACGGACACTGAAGAAAAAAGGATTGCTGCAACCGCCAGCTGCAAAGGCTGCTTAACTATAAAACCCTGTCGCGATAGACAGGGTTTTTACTAGCCCTAATTACTTACGTCTATGTTTTCGATATTTGAACAACAGTTAGACTATCAGGCAAATCAGCAGGCTCTTTAATCTCCATTTTACCCCCAGCTTCCACAACATTTGCATTTAATTCTTTCATAAAATCTTCTACACCAGACTGAGGAACTTCGTAATTTATAGATGAATCTGCATAATGAACTGGAATAACCACCTTTGGGTCTAGTTGCCGAACCATAGAAGAAGCACTCACGGCATCTAATGTATAGCCGCTACCGCCTCACCGGTATGATTGCAAAAATCAACCACACCAATATCTTCGCTGATCATCGCTAAGTTTTGGCTGAATATTGCCAATCACCACCCCTATTACGTCGCCAACAGATATCTTATATATCGTAGATTTTTACCATCAGCATCGAGTATCAATATGACGCTGAGCAGGAATACCAGAAATTGCTACATCGCCAACCTCATACTCGCCAGGACTATTGAGCAATAATCTTGGCGCGGGGTCGGTAACCGCAAATCTATCTTCTGTAACTACCTCAATACTATCTTTAACCGAAATTGTCTTAGTACCGGCAACTGCTAAATTTGGATCAAAGATCTACCTGCACTTTTCTTCGTAGCAAATACTATAGCATTTGCACCCTTATATTCTATGTCAAACATCCTTACTCCTTTCTCAATATATTTTCCGTATCAATCAATACCGAATGTTTGCCTTCAATGATATCCATTATAAACCGATCTCTAACACTCAACCGATAGTAAAATCCTCGTACGACATTACTGAATAATTTAACTCATTATTCTCTACCTTCTCTATTTTTTCTTAACCAGACTACCAGCATCTCGCCGCTGATATATCGCCCACTAACAGCAAATCTATTTTTACCGTCAGCGTCGCCGACCAGTTTTCCAGCAGATATTATAACTTTAATATTAGACATTCTAGACAAAGTCTTCGCCCAAACCTTGCTACAGAGTCATTGCCCTGCAGGTTTCTTTTATCAGAAAAATGACGCTTAGAGGCTCCCAAATACCTCATAACCTATGTTAGTACTATAATAAAGTTTATTGTCTATATTATCCGACTGCACGATACCAACAGAAACCATATTAGCCAGCTCCGGCGAACGGAATTTATCTGCTCGTCAATAAGCCTGGTAATTTCCCGCACGTAAAACGATTTTTCTGGATTGTTCAGAAATAGGTGTAATAATTTTTACTCGTTTTTGAGCCGAATAACGAATCAATCATCGTCTCTATAATTCGTACCATAAACTTTACTTGCTCTCAGTTGCCCGCCCTCTAAAATTTGCTCTAAGTAATGTTCTGCAGCTAGCAAGATCGCCCTCAAAACAATAAACGGATTTTTCTGGACCAAGTCATTTTGTTTTTCACCAAGCGCATGTCACTCTTTTATAAATTCTTGCAACATTTCTTTTTCATTTAGCACATTTTTTATGCTTTTAATTATTGAATAAATATTGCCTGTCATGGCTTCATTGTTCCAATCAAATTATCAGCTGCCATTAGATAGTTTCATTCACAACGCTGTTTTTATCATACATTCAGCTCTTTTGGCAATTCATTTATGTAGTGTCAACGTTGTTATACCAACCACAATAGTATTATTAGGTGGACACCTTACTTTCTCTCCTCTTATACCGTCCCTTTCTGATCGTCCGAATTAGATGCCTTTTATTTTGAATATTGTCTGGTAATTTTATGTTGTTTTTACACAATACTTTTGTAACGCTCAAGATATCCATCTTTTGAAGCGTTGTTCTCCAACAATTGCAATTCTCCAAATTCGAAGTTGAACAATACCGCATCAATATAAAGGCTCAGAGCCGCCAGCCAGAATCGGCAAATGCCCCCTTGACCTGATATCGTCAATCTTTGCGTCAGCATATCTTTAAAGTCTGCTGCCGTATAATACTCTCCCGGATTTACTAAACTCATCCCCCAATGCACGACACCCCGTCTCTTCTCAACAGACGGCTTAGCTGTACCGATATCCAGTCCGCGATAAATCGCGCGCGAGTCAGCTGAGATAATTTCACCATTAAACTCTTTTTGCGAGCTTGATACTAAGTCCAGTTTTTCCGCTTGCTGTCGGTCCAACAATCACTATCAACGGCAAAGAATCTTTCATATCTTAGGTCTCCATCGCCGCTCATCAAAATCAATCACCCGATACGATTCGTCGCAAATAATACCGTCTTGTTTGAAGCTGCCGCTGGAGATTCCTGTCCATCAGGAAATCCTGTCGCTAAACCGCCCTTTGCGTTTACCAGACGATGCCATGGCAAGCTAATTGGCCCGCCATGGGCAATCTGCCCAACTTGCCGCGCCGCGTACGGATACCCCTGCCGCAGCCGCTAAATCACCGTAGGTTGTTACTTTACCCTCAGGCAACTGCGCCATTAATTCATAAACTTTATCGCGCAAACTAACTATTGGCAACTCGCTCAATTCTCTGTTCCACCTCTATCCAATCAGCACAGCGAACAATACCTTCACCCGCCTCGACTATCGTCCTACTCCACGGAAAATCGCCAACAACAACGCGCAGCCTGAGTCTAATACACCCTCCTCTAGTGCCTTATTCAAATGATGCATAGAATCATCAACCAGAACATCAGCTCCTATCTTCCTTAGAGTTTCATGTTTTGAACCGTGCCAGCCAACGAATTCAATCGTATCAAATATTCCAGGCGCATCCCGTTCAATCATCAATTTTGTTATAGGTCTCTCATGTTCTTTTCGAGCGGTTATAACTACCAGCCTGTGTCCTTCTGCACGTAGATTGTTTAGTGCACGGGCTGCATCATCGTACATTTCTATTTGACGGTACTCTTCGGCGCCTTGCAACATTCCTAATCGCCGCAACAATTCGGCATCACCGACACCCCATCCATCATAATCAGGTTCGTGTTGATGTTCAAAATCAACACTTGCATTAAACTTCTTATTATAGGAGTCTATAAAATATTTTGCTGTTGGAAATAGCGTATCATCGCAGTCAACAGCAATGGCTAATTTTCTCAGTCGTTGAACACCTTTAATATAGTTGGCCAGTTGATCGATTGAGATTTGCTCTTCGCCGGCGCGAGTACGAATACTGACGACGCGTGCTGCTTTATCTTTTGGACCAACAATAATTTGTGTTGGAATTTTTACAACAGTTGCTTCACGAATCTTCTTGCCGATTGATTCATTACGGGTATCTGTTGTAAACCTTACATCGTTGTATTTTATAGGCTCATTAACGTTACCCCTGATAGAATTGTTGTTATTTCTGCAACATAGTCGAGAACCGTGTCGTTAATGGTTAAAAATTGCACTTGCTCCTGGGGCTGCCCAGAATGGAAACCAGCCGCCAGTATGTTCAATAAAAACGCTTAAAAAGCGTTCAATCGACCCCAGCAAGGCACAATGGATCATCACAGGTGTTGTAAATTTACCATCACTTTCTGTATATTCTAAACCAAACCGTTGCGGCTGCACAAAGTCTAATTGACAGTTGCAACCTGGTGTTCACGACCAATCGCATCAGTCGCCATAAAGTCGATTTTTGGGCCCATAAAAGCAGCTTCCTCCTGCTCAAAGTATCCAAACCGACTTTTCGACTGCCGTCTTTATTGATTTTTGCGCTGAAGCCCACAACTCCGGATCGCCAAGATATGCATCAGAGCCATCACGATAACTCAACCGGACTCTAGTTTCATATCAATTTGTGCCGTACAGCTCGCGAGCAGCCGACAATAAATTGTTAATCTCATTCTCAATTTGATCCGGACGGCAAAACACATGACTATCGTCTTGAGTCAGCGAACGCACACGATTCAAGCCGCCAAGTTCGCCAGGTTTTTCATCGCGGTAATCAGTCGTGAGTCTCCAAACTAGCGCACCGGCATATCACGGTAGCTCCGCGGCCGCGATGCATCTGTGTATGATGCGGGCACTCATCGGCTTGAGCGCCATTTCATCGCTCGTTTCTTGGCTATCAACCAGGAATAGCTCTTCGCCAAACTTTGCCCAATGACCAGAAGTTTCGTATAAGTCTTTCTTAGTGATATGTGGCGTCCGACCTTTTCAAAGCCAAATTTCTGCCGTAGCTGGTTTGAATATTGAGCCACCACATCGCGCAAAATCGCATTCGCGGCGTAAACAGCGGCAAGCCGACGCCCACCAGCGGCGAAGTTGTGTATAAACCAGCTCCTGCCCAGTTTTCGATGATCGCGCTGCTTAGCTAACTCCAGATTTTTAAGATAATCGTCCAATTCTTTATGGGTGCGAAAGCTACACCGTATAATCAGTTGCATTTGTTGGCGTTTTTCATCGCCGCGCCAGTATGCCCCAGCCACCCGCATCAGCTTGAACGCACCAACGCTTGCCCGTACTATCGGCATGTCCGCCGCGGCACAAGTCGGTATAATCACCCCTGCGAGTAGAGAGATACTGTTTAAGTTTGCTATCTCTATCAGTTACCGAGCCTAAATCCTCGCCAACCAGCTCCTTAGCAACGGTCGTGCCAGACCGCTTGAGATCATTTAGTAACTCAAGTTTAAATACTTGATGATTGTTTTCTGCCCAGGCAATGGCGTCCTCAATCGGCACGTTGCGGCGTTCAAACGGATAATCAGCAGCGATAATTTTCTTCATTTCTTTTTCTATCTTTGGAAAATCATCTTCAGAGATTGTCGCGCCACCAAGGTCAATATCATAATAAAGCCATCATCAATAGCTGGACCGACACCCAAACTTAGCTTGAGGCCATAAATGTTGAACGGCCTGCAGCCATAATATGCGCTAAACTATGCCGCATTTCATGTAATTCATCTGTACTCATACGTCATATGCTACCATGTCTTGCAATCAATCTCTTTCTCTGATAGAATCAAAAAAGCGGGCGATTAGCTCATTTGGCTAGAGCGCTTCATTGACGTTGAAGAGGTGAGAGGTTCGAATCCTCTATTGCCCACCAAATCAGGTTTTTGTATTTTATATTTGACTACTTATGTATGTTAACATAAACAGTATGAGTAATCTTTCCTCAACACAAGCATCCAAGCAACTTCCGCAGCGGTCGCGGAGCCCCCTGCTTGATAAGACGGTTTTATATTTCGAGTATAATGAGAGAGAATCGCAAAAGGTACGCGCAAGGCTGCAGAAAATTCTCGTCTTAAGAAAATAATTACAATACAGAGTTACGTTTGTTTTCGTCTGCCTTTATACGAGGTGACTTCTTCTTATTCTGACGCTCGTTTGATCGTTCATATCAATCGTAGTCTTCTCTGTCACATCAAACTTGTCTAAATACTTGCTGAGAATTAAACGTATGAGCATTATAGGCGCGACATTGAGCTATAAAGAATTGACGTAACGGGCATCAACACCCACCGTAGTAGCATTAATATATTCCGGCGGCGTTTATAACGCTCTGACGCGGCGGTAAAACCTCAAAAAGAGGTAAATATTGAAACTACAATACCCATCATGGCAATCTGCTGCAAAAACTAACTGTATCGGCAAATTGATGAGCGACCACGCCCCTAGCCGCCTCCCTATTGAGCAGCAACGGCATCCAACCGCCGAAAAGCTACATAACCGGAGACGCTAGCTAGGTTACATGCCCTCCAATAACCTAATAAACCGCGTAAAAGCTTGGCAGAATGGCGCGCCGCGATTGCGGCTAAAAACAATGTTACCAACATACGCCACATCAGAAGAACCATATGACCAGCGCCGCAGCTGGAATAAATTGCGCCTTTAGCGTCTTTTATATAAGTATTGCTCAAAAACTGCGTCTTGATAAATCGGGACGTACATAGCAATACTGCGTAATCGCCCTTAAAAGTGATAACTGCGCCAGTACTGATGCCCGTCTTCGACAATTGTACGCGCACTCCAAAAGTTCATTCTCAACCAGCGCATCCATCGGCTGGGCATGAGAATAAAATTACGCAGCGAATACGGCCGCATAGAACTAATAATATTCCAGAAAGAGTTACCAGTTGCTGTCTCGCATTGCACATCCCAAATATTGTTAGTAAACAGGGATATCGGTTGATAAGATAAGTGTTTTTGATTTTCATGACAATGTATTCATAGGTTAAATAATCGAAAATAGTATTTGTATAGTATTATTATCGCAATCCGTGGTTGTTACTATCACGTTAGAAAAAGCTATCTTCAGCCTTCCAGATCATCAGCCATTTTCCTGCGTGTTGGTATTTCCGCCTTACCAATAACTTCATTAGGTAAATCTTTAGGATGCTTGACGATGTGGAAAGAATGAAAATATCACTGTATTTATCCTGAAGGGTTTTTAGCGGTCCTCAATACCAGCTCCGCTCGCTCTTCGTAAGCAAAAACAATAATTAGGTGTTTTTATCGAGTTGTATCAACAACCGACTTTAAGCCGGCCCAATAACCTCAATACTCTCGTTATATGCAGGCATAATCAAAGCATTATACAAATCTGAAGCTTTTGGGAAAAAGCCATCCTTACTAGTAGACATCAATCGCAGGTTTTGCATATAGCGCTTATAAAATGTTCTTTAATTTTACGATTAGATAATTTATCGTATGCTGCCTAGGGGTTATCCAAGTCCGCCAAGAGCCTGTTCCGTCTGTATTTGAGCCTTCTCCATCATGACTGCGTCCGCCAACCACTCTACATGCAAATACTGATAGACCCTCCAAAGTAGATGATAATTATCAAAAGTAAATTGAGGGCTAAAGCGGATTAAACAAATCGATAAAACTATCAATAGAATAATTGCCCCGCAGCTAAAAACCAGGCAATATTTCAAAAACCGATACTTTTAGTCCGTTTTCAAGAGGGAATTTTCTAAATCCATCGCACCTAAAGAAGCAAATCTTTAATTATCGACCAGGCAAAATCGCAATACTATCAGCAAGCAAGCGTCAGGCATAGTACTAAACATTGCTGGATCGCTCTTTTAGCAAGCGCAGCTTTACACTTAGCACGCGAATGACCAACAGCCATACTATCGCTAAAACAGCAAACTAGTAGATCATACCAGTAACTTCTGTATTTACGTACACCATACGCCGTGTACTCGAGTGATACTGAGATTCATAGGGCTTAATTCGGTTTTCTACCAGAAAAAGCAGCAATAATAACAACTGCAACCAGATTAACAACAATCAGACCAGCTGTCCTCTGTCTGCAGCAACAACTCGTAAAGATTTTTACAGTATCGTTCATAAAATTATGGAGCCGCTGACCAGATTTGAACTGGTGACCTACGCTTTACGAAAGCGCCGCTCACTAACTGAGCTACAGCGGCAATACTCCTAGGAAGATTATACCAAAAGGAGGGTTTTTCTAACCTGAACAGCTACTTATCAACAGATATGTATATTTACTTTTGTTGCTAATACTTATCTAGCTGCTTTATCAAATACCGTCAGGGAACTTTAATGTAAGAAATAGTTCGCATTATTGCCATCGACAGCGTTCGAAAACGATAAAATAATAACCATCGCCAGACAATGTCTTAACAGGTCCAGTAATTTTTCCTTTCGGCGATTTGAGCAGCTCGGTTAAACCGCCATCAGAGTTATCTTTAGAGATAGAAAGATCAAATACCGGCTGGATTCTATCACAAACTCATGGGCGATATCTTTTCAGATTCTTGCCTGATTTTATCTGAGTTTGCATAACCAGATCTTCTGCTATCAATTTTAAACGAAACTTGCTTGGAGAACCGTGTATTCCAGCAGTGTTGAGCTCGCTCTGGTCCAGTGCGTGATCCTTGACTTCAGATTCACATGCAGCCTCCAAGCTTTTGGCCGCTGCGCTGTATTAAGCCCTGACCTTATCTTTATCAACCGAGATTCCGTTTTCGCGCGCCAGCTTTTTCGCATAAGCAACGTCCAAAGCCCATCATGGATTGTTTCTGGTAAACTTACTTTATCTTTGATCAGACGGCCTGTTATTCCGACTGCTAATGTACCGCGATGATACAATAAATAATCTCTGTATAAAGCATCTTCGCCGTGTCATATTTGCCACCGGCAGCGGAAATATCTTAACAAGCCGATACGAAATATCTCCGTATCTTTCCAGACATGACAACTGCAGCCATCCTAAAGTAACAAAAACTGCTAAAACAGCCAAACTGACAAACGATGTAATCCAAATAAGCCGATGTTTCGTGTATTGTATCGGGTACTTTGTGTTTACTCGTCCTGCCAGCACTCTGCGATGCTGCGCCCACAGTATCATTAGTAATACGCGATGGCAATTCTTTTTTAGTTTTATTCCGCTTCAATAACTCTTCATTATCGTCCCCTCTTTCTTAGCCGACAGTTCAACCGCGTCTTGCAGTTTATTATAGATTTCATCTGGATGTTCGACATTTTTATTACTAAATCGCCTACAAAACGTCTGAATGACTATTGTACCAAACTTAAAGACCTCCTGCCACTAAACCCTCGAGCACATTATAGCTGATATTTTGTATTTTTGACAGGCGTAACTCAATAACATCCTTTGCCGAAAAAACCGTGCTGTGTAATTTGGCGAATCCGCTGATCGGTCACAATATAATATGTATAAAACCACATTAAAAAATGGTATAAAAACATAATCAAACCAAACACGAAACTACCTACGAACACCCATAATAAGTTAAGGTTATCTTGCCAAATAAGAAAACGGCAGCGCCCCCACTGCTGGGGGATTAAAAAGCAAGTAAAACTTTCATCAGCAATAATATGGCGAAATACAACACAGCTGCTCCATCTCGTTGGCCATCAAACTGCTTTTCAACCGTACCTCTGTCATATCTATGGTACCCGGGCAGGAGTCGAACCTGCAACCTTATCTCCAGACGGATCTGCTCATCCAGTTGAGCTACCGAGGCATATACTAATTATACCACGGCAGCCCTCAGGAAAGACCAGCCCAGCGCGTAAACTTCCTTGTCTGCAGGTAATCCATCAGCTCTTCTTTATCGAACCACATGGGCAATTTCTTGGGCAGTTTCCTCTGATCGCCAGACGTGAATCAAATTTGCTACGCCCTTGGCACTCATCCGCATATCCAAAACTCATGTGCGAATAATCGCCGCGAATCGTTCCCATATCAGCGCCTTTGGTTCAGTAGGACCAACATGTTTACGCACTAATTCCACCGCCTCAACGCCCTCAAATACCACAGCGACTACCGGACCGTCTCATCATAAAATCAAGCGAGACGTTGCGCATCTTTCGCCGCGGCGATCACCATCTTGCTAATATCTTCATAATGATGGTAGTAATGCTCCCGGTCTGGTGCTGCCATCTTAACGCCAACCATCTAATCCGACGCGTTCAAATCTTTTGCAAAATCTGCCGACAATCCCCTGCTGCATCTGCATCGGGCTTGGAAAAACGACAAGCGTTCCTCAACACTGCGCAATACTCTTATTATCCGCCACGCTATAGACATCTCCTGTTAACTTGTTACGCTATATAATATCAGAAATTGCTAATTTGATAAACTTTACAGAGGCAAGTGCACAAGCATATGTTTTATCAGAGGCTTTAACCGATTTCTTAGAGCATTTAGAAGTTGAGGGCGGCTGCAGTCCAAAACAATTACTAATTATCAATTATATTTAGAACGCTTCATAGATTTTTGCTGGCGATGATTACTGTTGACAAAGTGCATCAGAAGTGATTCGCCGATATAGACTTTGGCTCAATAGGTATAAAAATGAAACAACAAACGAAGAGTTGTCTTTAATCACCCGAAAATTACCACGATCGCTCTGCGCGGGTTTTTAACCCGATTTATCCGCCGGATAGTACATCTTTGGCCGCTGATAAAATCATCAGCCCTAAAACCGCCAGAAAACGGTACGTGCACTACGATGTTGTACGAATAATCATCAACCACCAACCACACCGAGCTGGTTGCGCGATCGAGCAATCGTTGACTATTTTCAGCGGTTTTGCAGTCTCGGAGCTGGTGATTTGAATCGGCACCATATAAAACTTATCACGGCGCGAGTTTATGGTGCGCGGAAAAGGCCAAAAAGATCGTCCAGTTTTATTTCAAAGAGCCGCCGAACATGTTTTATCATATTTGGATGCCAGGGACAGATAGTTTACCAGCTGCATTCTTGTTATAGCCGAAGAAATGCCAGCCAAATCTATCAGGAGACTATAGGCGGTTAAGCGCCCGCAGTATCATCACGATTAGCTAATATGCTCGGTTAGCCGGTATAGCAATCATATGTCAGTCCGCACACTTTCATGCGCCATGGTTTTGCCATCGATCTGCTGATGAATGGCGCAGATTTGAGCATCCGTTCATCGCTGCTGGGACATAGTAATATACTACTACAAGTTTACACCCATGTCACCGACCAGCACCTTAAAAGATATCCACGAACGGTTTCATAGCGATACGACTAGGTCTAATAAGGTTTTACATTCTCCGTAAGAATACTCTGAATCAGTTACCGATCTTTACAGAGGCTAATAGCAGCTCTATGGCGTTATCTGGATAGGCAAAATCATCGCCAATTTGCAGCCTCGCGCCTCAACCCGCCTGAACAAATTGCTTGCTCGTCCAGTTGAACTGATTGTTGGCTGCACGCCGTCAAATGACACTATTGAATGCCCGCTTTTTAAGGGAAACTTTAACTGCTAGCCCTTTATATATTGAATTTAACCGCAAAATGCATTTGCGCTGGCGCTTCTGGTTATAGTACCGACATTTATAGAAGCTTTGCCTGCTGCACGTGCCAGAAAAATCGAAGCTTACTACAAGTAGTTACTGCTTACATCATTATCGTGAGCGTGTCCGTCAGTTGCTCGCGGATGAGCTGAGGCTGTTAACGACGTACCATTTTCCAGCGATGCGCTAGGAATGTCGCTTCTCGGTACATACGGACGCAGGAACATCGTTGAACCAGTCTTGTCCAATTGTCTTAGATTAAATGATTCACCGATTAATTATTTGGTGCGCATAAGCGACGAGTACTAGCTCCCCACGTACTTTTTGTTATATAAAAGACCGTCATACTACTCTTGCTCGCCGGAAGTGGCGTCTGTCCCCAGAATTACCCTCGTCATCCCTTTTATACCACTCAATTACCACTGTATCAAAATCAGCAGTAGCCCTTAAGGGTATAACTTGCGACTTATCCTCAACGGCCTTATATATAAAATCCTTAGTATTCATGGCTATTTTTACGCAGGTATAAGCCTGATCAAACACCTGGCCAGTAGATAAAGTTCCAGATTTAACAATAGTTTCCGTGTCAGAAGCTCCATTCACTACGCCAGACCTTTTGATAACATTACAAGTATCTCCAAAATTGACCAATGCCTGTGTAGCAGCAGTAGTCCCAGTTTGAGCAGCACGCACCACCCGTTTGGCGTCCTCAACGCCCGCCAAAGCAGCGTCGTAGGCGCCTTGCGATAAATTATTGTTTGTCGCCTGCTGCTGATCAAGGATCATCAACTTGATAAAACCAACTGTCAGTACGGTCAATAGTAATGTTGCAAAAATCACCGCAAATAGCGACGCCGCACCGCGCTGTTTATGTGTACAGCCTATTTGTCCTCGCAATCGTTTCAAACTTATTTATTGCACAAAAATTGTATATTTTTCTTCATCGTCGACGGCGTTGCATTGTTGATTAACTGTATTTATCTCCCCTATCCTATTCGTACCGATCGTCAAACTTATTTTGTGCAACTCCTCGGCATCGTCTCCAGAGGTGCATCTTTATTAATCTCAAAACGAATGAACACCTAAAGTATCTTTCCTCCTAATCCTTTTAATAGTCTTGTAGAATCGCCCTTTTATCACATACGGATACTCTGCTGGCAGATGATTCAGTCTTTCTGCAGAGATTACCGCGAGAGTCACGCCACGCGCATATTAAAATTAATTCCGCTTCGCCAGGAACTCATACTTTCACCAATCTGGCCGGAAGCTGCATTATCTGTCGCAGCATCATTCCAGACATAAGTAACAATAAACTCTAGACAAATCCGACCGCCAGGCGCTTCTTTTCCGGAAGCAGACTTATGTTCAACAATACTTTCCGACATAGCCCGCCGGATCGGCAACTCACACTAATCTCTGCGAATCAGTTGAAGAAAATCGCGGCGAAGATTATCGCCATTATCGCGACCCGCTTCTGACTGATACTCTTAAAAATCGTACTCTATTGTATAGTCTTCCCTGACTGAATTGCTGTGAGGGCAATTGCCAGAAGCAACACCGACACGACATCATCTGCCAGCATCAGCCGACGAGCGTAAACCTTTCGCACCATAACTATGCCATCGTGATCATACAACCTCGCCACCGTCATAGTCGCTGGCGCCGCACCGCCAGGACCATACCAGCAGGTTTGAAATATACGCGTCATAATGCCTGCTTCCCTTTTGTTAATTGAATGATACCCCGTACGCCTTGGCGCCTTCTAATCTTTGGCATAAGTTTCTGATTTTGATACATGCGTAGCGTCGCTTTTACAATATCCGCTGGGACGTAAGAGCTATTGCGCACTATCGCCGCATCGAAACTGCCCGTTGCTGCCAACGACCTGCTGCACTTCGCCAGATCCTCAAATTTTCGCGTAAAATATTTTTCCGGCCAGCGAAGCTATAGGTTGCATCATTACTTCGCCTGTTTTATCATGGAATATAGCAGCATTTCTGCTTATGAACTTCCATTTGGTTGGCGCACTAGAGTACTTTCATGATTGCTGCGCACCGTTACGCCCTTATTCATAACTGAAATCGCCCTAACAGCAACGATACTAAACTGTACGAAGGAAAACTACCTCGACAATCGTATCTCCTCCACGATTAAACAGATGCTCCTACCCATTGCTGCAGCGCTCTCGCACACAATAGTTATAGTATCGGCGGATCCGGTACGCTACAAAGACACCGAAAGACGCTCGCCCGACATCCAGCCGTCATCATCAAACACAATCATTATCAGAGGCTGAAAAGGTTCGAAAATGCTTTGGAGATCTCGTATTAGACGGCTGTTGAGTAATTTTACTTGCAAGCCGCCAGTCTGGCTCACGGTGCATAAGCACTGAAACTATTAGTACCAGAGTCTCGCCGTCTAGCGCTTTTAGCACCCTCAACTACTCTGATAAGAGGCAGATTCGCCAAGCTGACATACTTCCAGGACGAACCTGCTTTGAGTAAAAGCCCATAAACTGGATAAGATTGATATCTGTCACCGGCATGATCGCCACTGCAGCAGCTGTTTCAATATATCTGCCTGCAAAATTACATATCGGATTGCCCTCGATTCGCATCGCCGCCGCCAATTGACATCACCTCGCCAAAATTGCGGTCATTTTCCACGTTAATAACTTGCGAATACCGGGAGCGCAAATAATTAGCAAAAGATTGCATCAGAATCGCGATACTGCATGGCGCTGAATGGCAGTACTAGCACCAAACCAGCAGAGAACGCAAAGAACCAGAGACAGCCACAGCGTCGCTGTCCGATAATCGTAAACTGTCTTTGGCGTTTCCATAACTTATTCTAATTAGTAGCATAGGCGGTTTGCTAAAGAATAAATTGATACCAATTCAAAATACTTTCAGAAAACAGCCAGACTATCAAAAATCCAGCGGATCAACAATGGGCCAAAAGATATCCTGGAATTGCCGCGAAGTTTGCCTGTTAACATTGATGGAAGCACCTGAAATTGTGCTGATAAGATTGGCAGCAACAGCTGCAAATGCCAGCAAACCAGTTTCCTAAAACAACGACAGCTCGAGCCGAGCTTAACATCGCCAAAGGACCCACGTTTTATCCTCGCCATAACGCGCTGAAAACAAATACAACAGCAACAGATACCGCTCAGTACACCGCGCCTAGAAGAGTAGTTTCAGCGTACTAGTAAAATCAGACGATAGGTATAATTGTGCCAGCGAAAAGCTGCGCCCAGAACAAACGGAATATTAACAATATTCCGCTAAGGTCAGTTAGCCACCCTTGTGGGTCGTAAACAAACAAAATTGCCAGCAGCACCAGCGCCGCCAGCCACAAAGCCAGCATCATAATTTGCCAAAACTAGTAATGGGCATCGGCCACAAGAAGACCGACAGAGCAAACAGTGCAGCCATGCCAACCTCTAACAAAAACTCCCGTCCAGCTGATAAACTTTTACAATAGCGGCATTTGCTGCGTAGCGACAGCCAACTAACCAGCGGAATCAAGTCGTACCATGCCAATACTTGACCGCAAGACAAGCAGCGCGACCGGTCCTTAGACGTTTTTCTTAAGTAGCGGAGATGGTTTTTAACTCCTGAGGCTAACTTTTCGCCAGCCTTTTTATCTTCGACGCTGGCGAGCCTGTAAACGCTAAATCGCGCGCCGGCAAAACTGCCGAACGCCGCACCCAATATTCCAATCAAAAATCAACATTACCGCCGCTGTATGGCAGCATAACAGCCCCGTAAACCGAAGCTGCTATTATATAAAATCGGCTTTCGCTATTCCTGATTATTGATTATCCCGGCGTAAATACCGCTACCTCCAATTCTGATACGAACAGTCGGCGCGCTTCTTTGATCCTGCTGAAGTAAACTCCTCGCCGTTACACTTCGTCTGCAGCATATTATATGCGACGTGAGAATGTTCCGCTAAACCCTACCGTATAGTTATTACCAGACTGCGGATCGACAAATTCGCTGAACCCGTTTCATATAATTATTCAAGAATTTCCCCATAGCATCTTTATCAGCAGATGGCACTCGTCGCCATTGTTTGTCTGATAACCGTTAGACATAAAACGCGAAATATCGCTGCGCTGCTACCGCGCGCCGCAAAGCTGGCAGTGCCACAAACGCCATCAGATAAGTCCGGCAATCGCTAAGACTAAAACAACTTCGATGATAGTAAATCCTTTTTTGTTCTGTTGAGTGATCATGAAAATTTCCACCTTTCTATGATCTTTTTTATTAATTTACGCTTAACGCTTACGTTTATGATACACATAAAATCCAAATTTGTCTCATATGTGTATGTTATTAACCAGGCTGTAAATAGGAAATAGAATCGCTCCAACCATAAGAGCCGCCACCAAGGCTAAGAATGCCATTAAGATCGGCTCGATTGCTGGAAATGTACGGATTTCTTCGTCCAATTCGTTTTCGTCAGACTTGGGCAGTCTTACCCATCATTTCGTCAATTTTACCCGGACTGTTCGCCAATTTTAATCATTGCGGCACCATAACCAAGAAATAATCCTCATTTTTCGACAGTAGAAAGCGCCTTGCCGCCCTTCACTTTATCCGCTGCATGATGAATACTCTGTTTAATCACCACATTATTAACTGCGTCGCTGGTAATTTTAGCATATCCAGCATCGGCACGCCGGTGCTCAATAGCGTCTGCCCTGTCCGCGTAAACCGCGCCATACACAGCTTGCGAAACATCCCCTTAAAAGCGGTATATTAAGCTAGCGTATCCTTAGCCTTGATACCAGGTTCAGTTTTCAGATACTGAACTAAAAGTAAATTCCACGCCGCCAATTGGTAAAAGTATCCACCAAAAATTAGTAAAGAAATTAGCCGTTTCCACCGCATAATGAGCGTTGGTAGCGGCAAGTCTTATTCAAATCGTCATACAACTGCTCAACCTGCGGCACGCGTCAGGAGCATAAAAGCCACCACCATAACGATAACTATCAAAACAATAATCGGATAGGTCATCGCACCGCGAATCTTACTTATCATAGCGGCGTCTTTTTCTTGCTGAGCAGACAGACGCCCAACGCCTCGTCCATCGTTCCCGAAGCTTCGCCCGCTGAAACCAGCGCAATGTAAACTTTATCAAAAACTTCCGGATGCTTGCCGAAAGCATCAGACAGCGAGTTTCCGCCTTCAACATCAGACAGAACCTCCTGAGCAATTTCCCTGCATTTTTGTTGCCGTTTGCTCCTGAACGGTGTTAAGCTCTGAGCCAGCGGCAACCAGCGCCAATCAGCGTCGCCAGCTGGCTGCGTAAAAACTGATTTATCTTTACTGGTAATTCTATTCGACCAGCGCGCGAAAAAACCCCGCTTTTTCGTCCTGCAACTCAATTTTAACGGCGCAAAACCCTGTTCGGTAAGCAACTTAGCAGCAGCATTCTCGCTTTCTGCCTCGGAACAGTTGATTTGACTATTTTATTATTAGCGCTATCTCTGGCTTCGTACGTATATTTTTCCTATTACCCCTCATCAAACGCTCGAATTCCGTTAAAACTCGACCGCAAATTCGCGAGCGCCATCATCACGTAATTGTACCGTTTTGTACCAAATTGACCAAAGTCTCTGTCCATCGTCTGCATTCCTTGGTCGGCACCAGTCTGAATCACCGCGTCTCAACTGATGCGATTTGACCTTCGCGAATAATATTACGAACCGCCGGGTTGGCGATCAACACTTCGGCTGCTAACCTCGTCCGCCGCCGATTGACGGCACTAGCCGCTGCGAACAAATTGCCATTAGAATATTGCTGAGCTGCGCCCGAATCTGCGGCTGCTGATGCGGTGGAAAACGTCAATCATACGATCAGACCGATTGCACTGCCGAGTTGGTGCAGTGTCGCGAACACCAAGTGTCCGGTCTCAGCAATGGTAATCGCCGCCGAAATCGTCTCGAGGTCGCGCATCTCGCCGATTAACACCACGTCTGGGTCTTGGCGAAGGCTAGAACGCAGCGCCGCCGAGAAAGAATAAGTATCGTAATGAACTTCGCGCTGCACCACTACCGATTTTTCGACTTGTGCGTAAACTCGATCGGGTCTTCGATGGTAATGATGTGCTGCGATTTTTCAGAGTTAATCTCATCAACCAGCGCTGCCAAAGTTGTCGACTTACCCGAGCCAGTCGGCCCAGTCACCAGTACTAAACCGCGCGGAAAGTCGGCAAAAGGTATTAACAACCGGCGGCATGCCCAGCTCGGTTGCCGACTTAATCTCGTTTGGAATCAAACGCATAGCCGCTGCCAAATTGCCGCGTTCATGAAAAGCATTCACTCGAAATCGCCCTAACGTACCGAAGGCAAACGAAAAGTCGAATTCCTTGTCTTTTTAACAGAATCTGCGCTGATCTTCGTCAAGAATCTGAAACACCAGCCGTTCTACCAGGCAGGCTCGTCCAACGGCTGGGTTCGCAACCGGCATTAGCGACCCGTCAATCCTTAGCATCGGCGGCAAGCCAACCTGAATATGGTCTGAAGCCCGCTTTTTGACCACTTCTTCTAGTAAAATCTCGATTCGTAATCTTGGTTATTCCTCTCCTCCTTTTTATGCGGTGTCCGCCGCTACTCTATTACTTCTTCTAATGTTGTTATACCGTTTAACGCTTTTAGATATCCGTCCTGGCGCATCGTAATCATTCCCTGTTGAATTGCTGCTTTTTGGATTTCGGCAGTCGTTGCCCGTTTAACGATTAAATTTTGAATCTCCTCTGTTACGTCCATCACTTCACTTCAAACCAGCCCGGCCAGAATAACCATGCGGCGTTTGCGGCGCATCCCCGCCTTTTGCTAATATAAAGCGAGCTTTTGGTTTGCTAATGGCAAGCTGTCATAGCTCAAATCCTGAGAAAACGCTGCCACTTGCTCTTGGTCTGCGGCAACAAATGTCCGACCGTACTCTGAATGGTTTGCGTCTCTAATGGCGACGACTGATACAGATCGCGGCGTTTAGCAACTCGCCGCACTAGGCGCTGGCCAATAATAGTATTCACCGTACTGGCAATTAAAAACGGCTCAATTCCCATATCCAATAGCGCGGCAACACGCCGTAGCCGAATTGGTATGAAGCGTCGAAAATACCAAATGTCCTGTTAGCGCAGCCTGAACTGCCAAATTGGCGGTGTTCACCCATCGCGGATCTCGCCGACCATTACAATATCCGGATCTTGGCGTAAAATTGACCTTAATCCTGGCGCAAACGTCAAGCCAACCTCTGCATTGACTTGAATCTGATTAACGCCGTCAATTTTAGTCACTCAACTGGCTCTTCCAGCGTCACAATATTAACCGTATCGTCTTTAATTTCCTTAATTAACGCATAAAGGCTAGTCGATTTTCCCGAACCAGTCGGCCCCGACGTTAATATCATACCGTTTGGACGCTTAATTCCCTTGCGAATAGCCCTTAGAGCACGCCCGGCATAACCTATATCTTCCAAGTCAAACGAATTGCCAGTCTTATCAACAAAGCGAATCACTACCTGCTCGCCCCAAACGACCGGCGAAATTGCAATACGCAGGTCAACTTCTTTTCCAGCCACGCTAACTGCAAACTGGCCGTCTTGCGGAATGCGATGCTCATCAATTTTCAGATTAGATAAGATCTTTATACGGCTAACCAGCGCCGGCTCAATACTCTTCGGCAGCTGCATAATCCGCGCAGAACGCCGTCCACGCGGCAGCGAATCTTCAAAGCTTTTTCTGGCGGTTCAACTATGAACGTCAGAAGCATGGCTTTTAACAGCGTACTCTAAGATCGTTGACAATGCCCTAGAAATTGGCGAATCCTGAACGATCGTCTTAATATCGCTCGTCTCCGACCGCATCTCTTCCTGCGACGCTTGCGCCGCCATATTAACAGTTGATGGATCAGTTTTATACTGGTCTAATACATGGCGGACGCTCTCTTTCGAAGCCGCAAATACCTAAGCGGACGCTGAACCGGTTTGATAAATAATCGACAGCCTGGACATTATTGGCATCAATCATCGCCACTGCCAAGCGGTTTTGCACCTCAGCCAGCGGCACCGCCATAAATCGTTCGGCAATATCGGACTGGCAACAACGACAAAATATCCTGGCTAATCATGCGCTATTTTCCGGGTTTTAGCCATGGCACGCCAGACACCTGCGCCACGGCATGAACTAATAATTCATTGTCTAAAATTCCCTCGTCAGCCAACGGGCTGAACAGCGGCTTATTTACGTCGGCTGCTCGCTCTACAGCAGCATCAATTACCGGCTTTTCAATCAGCCCCTCGTCAACAAGCAGCTTTATCAACTTGTCCTGAATATCATCCGTAAAGTAAGGCCATAGGCTACGTCCCCTCTCTAATTGGCAGCATTCTGACCCACGAAATACCTCGACAGTTGGATCGATCGCATTACTATTAAAGACAGCTTGGCTCGGCTTTTCTACATCTGAAGATATCTCCTAGTATGGACCTCAACGCCTCCGAACTTTCAAAACGATATATTCGACGCCGCCAGATAACTGATGACGTACCCAATCCAGCTATCAAAATAATCATAGCAATATCTGTCATGGCTTTACCACCTCTTTTCTAAATGTATTTTTGCGCAGGCTCATAATAGGCAACCCCCTGGATCGTCAGGCTCAACTTGTCCTCGCTAGTATGAATTTCAAAACGATTTGGGTTCAATAACGCGGATTGACCGCTCAAACTTCGTTAATAATTCCCTGCAATTTATCAGCCGACCCGCTAACCTCTAATGAAAAATGCAACGTGTTGACGAATCTGCTGATTCAGAATCATTATCTTCTGATTCCTCCCCCGGCTATTCGGCGACGTCACTGATAAGTTATCCAATGTCAAACCCTCAACGGTATCAACAAATTTATTCTAATCGAAGCTCCAAAGCATCGGCATTAGGATTATCTGGCAAGAAGCATCCAAAACCGTTTGCAGGGCGCTATTCTCGCTATTAGCCTTCACAGAATTAAGAGCTGAATTTGTCTCTAGTACGCGCACATTCTTCTTTAACTCATCTACCGACTCTAAATTCTTATCTAATCTGAAAACTGAATTTTAGCTTCTCGATAATAACTTTTTGAATGAAATACAATTTTGCTGAATCAAAAGATACGATAACTAAAGCAATTCCGTACAAAATGCTGCACCAGCAACGATACAAACATCGTTTTTTCTTGAAGAATCAGTGCTGCCGCTTGCGGATGCTCATCTTTATTATTGACTGACACGCTATTTATTCTCCTTGTCTGAAGATGTCGCCTCTTTCTTAAATAAACTTGTCCGGAATGCTCTGGCGCGAATCAGTCACATCAACCTTGGATCTGAGAGTTACGATAGAAACGCTACCATCGCGAGAAACTAAAAAGCTCATCCGGATAATTAAATGAGAATGAAGACTAGCAAACTTCTTCCTTCAGAGTTTTCGCCGAAAACTAGTATTGCCATCTTGGATACTTTCCACAGAAACCTCCGACGACTTACCGCCAGTGACCTTAATTTTTGTTTTCAGTATGGTCTTCTTCAGAGTTTCCAAAGCACTATATCCATTCGCTGCCGTCCCTTCCAAAGTAATTGTCTTCGCTTCAGGGTCTAGTTTGACCGTCGAAAAGCTGATGTCGTTCGGTGCAGGCGGATTCACAGCGGAAACCACATCAAACACCGGGGAGTTTATTTTCTTAGAATCGTGCTGCGAGTGTAATTTTACTTGGTGGTTTTGGATTGTTATAGACTTTATTCAAATCCTAATAGACGACAGTTTATTACCTTTATCTTTTTATGCTGCCGTTTTGCACGGCCTCGGCTGCAATCTGTCCGCCAAATATTACCGCCAGCGCAACGACCGCCGCCACTGAAGCGCTGCCAACCAAAAACGACACCGATACAACACGATTACGGATCGACCGCGCGCGCAGCAAATCTCTCTTAACGCTTGGTATAAGGTTTGATCTCTAAATCATGACGAATTACTCCTTTGGGCCAATCCGAGCAGCTGCACCTCGATGCTATCGGCGCTAGCTGCTGCTGGATCTGCTTGCGGCACTTCGAACTTTCTGCCATGGATCTGCTACTGCAGACTGGATACCAGATTTCGTCGTTACGCAATTATCAAGCTGCGGAATAGCTGAACCGAAACCTGACAATAAGATTCCCGGCACTGAAATATTTGGATACCTGGTTTGGAAGAATTTCACCGATTTCACCAACTCAGAAGCAAAATTGTCTAAAGTTGGATCTATCGCTCGCAGCACTTGACCGTCTAATCTATCAGCCGCCAACCCAAACTTTAAGATAAACTGCCGCGCCTGGTCGTCTTGAATGCTTAGATTTTTGAACAGCGGCACGCACCAGCGACGATAGCCCTGTTGGAATTGTACGAATGAGCCTCGGCACACCGCCGCAAACCACCGCCAAATCAGTTGAGCCTTCCCCCATATCAAGTATCAACCGGGCATCCTGAATATCTGACGGAGCTAAAGCTCGAACCATAGCAATCGGATCCGGCTCTTCTGCTATGACATTGAGCTAATCCCTCTACTAATTCTAATCTTTCCTCAGCATACGTCTTGGCCGCACTAGTCGAGTAAAATCTCATGTTGTCCGTCTCCGCAAGCTGTCGCCACAGCGCGCAATCAACCTCCGCCTCATCAAGCGACATTGGTATATATTGATCAATCTGATACTTCATCATCGCTTTCAGCTCCTGATCTGGAACTTTCGGCACATCAATTACGGTAGAAAATGTTTACCTGAAGGCAAACCCACTGCTACATTAGACGTTTTTATACCAGCTTGCCCCAACGGCAGTCGTGATAGCTCGCCCTAAGCGGCGCTTTGACTCTGGCGAATCGCCGCCAACAAGTTTCGCGTCAACAGGCGTATAGCCATAATGAGCCAGATTCCAGCCCCGTACCAAGACGCGACAGCTGAACCACCCGACTGCATTCGTGCCGATGTCTAGTCCGAAGAAGTCGCCCAACCCTTTTGCTAATTTCATAACCGATTCTAATTATATACATTGGCGGTTTAATTTGCAAACAATTTTTAATATCTTGGCGGTAATTCTTTGACATTCATCGTACGAATCGCGCCAAGACACGATAATTGTTATAGGCCCAAATATAAGCATCGGCTCAGCGAGGTTCGAAAACCTCAGCTGGCGTACCCGGATGCATATTATCATCATTCCTAGCAGGACTGGAATGACGACCGCCGTATGTACGCCGCAAAAACAAACTGCCTGCCATAATAGGACCATTTACCCGCAACTGCTTATTGCACTGGCTAGATGACAACCCGCTCAACCACGACGTCATATTTACTACTGCCGCATGTACTAACATAACCTTTGTCGCGAGTTATTAGCCATGCATTCACCTCTGAAAACGTCTGGCTCTATAATTATGTTTTCAGCATAGATAATTAGCTACGGCAGGCGAGTTGTATCGCTCGTTGCTTCATATAACAAATTGCCAGAGATTTTTACGGTACCGCTAGACCTAATCACGACACTTTTCCCAGTACCCAGCGTTGTTCCAGACAACGTGACGTTGCCAGCCATGTACTCCCGGTTGATAAGTTATTAACATCCACCGAGCCAGAGATACGTCCTCTATTGCCGCGCACCGACGGAGATGAGTAAAACCGCCTAAAACTAAAGAGTTTTTCGTAAAATTGCCAAACGTTGGTGTATTCGCAAACGTTAACTTGTTGTAGCCTGCTGTACTAACACCATCCCTGCCGGCATACCCAGAAGATAATCCAGCCCCGGAAGATGAAATGACCTTGTCTTTTGCGGCAATTCCATACTCGCCCCATGAACCATACGTACTCTGATACGTGCGATCCATAGTATACGTCATGGCTATATTATCAATCAATCAAGCCCATATGCCGTCCAGTCGGAACTTAATGTAAAATCAATAACATTGCCTTCGCTTTTTAATACTGTTCCCGGTTTCATGTCTGCATTGAAATATGAAGAGCATTCCAACCAGGCTGCGCCCAAACTGTGTTTTTATACTTACCATATGGACACATTGTACACTCCTGAGCATTGACATCCATCTCGTGTCCATTTGTCTTAACTCTGTCAAATTATCCACTGCCCCGAAGACTTTCAATGTTAAATTCTTTGCATTCTTCAGCTCGCCTAATTTAATATAAGCGGAATCATATATATTTCCATAATCTGAAATCCTATCGCCAGGCACGCCAATAATAGATCCTGGGTCGGGTCGACCTCTAAAATTAGTATGCTGTCCGTATATATTCAAAACCTATCCATTTGGCGCCGTTGAAGTTCTCATCAAGGTCCGCGTTGACAAAGCCCATTATGATCCTCAGATGTCAGAATATCTCTAAAATACCAACATACCCTGCAGGAGGAGGCGACCAAGAACAAGTATAATTACCAACCATATTGCCGCGCTGCATAATTACTCTCGCCTGATATTCCGTTTTTAGACCGCTAGCATCGCCTTTACAAAGCTGGCAGCCAGACGTGGATTATTACTTTGATTATACGCTTTTGATTACCACACCCTTATAATCCTGAGAACAAATAGCTGGACCAATGAGGATCTTTAGGAATCATCTTTCGAGTATTGTTATTGTTGTCAATACCCAGTCTTCTCCATAAGCCTTGAAGATTGTAGAACTGATGCATCAACCACGTGCTCCGTTTCTGATCTCATGTTTTTCTGCACGGTAATACTTGTAATTGCTCTCCCTGTTTGATCTTGCATCACCGCGAAATCTGGACTTTAGGTTTTTACTGACAAAATACACACTTTTGAATTTGAGTACTGGAAAGTGTTTTCCCGGACTGGTCCTATTATATGTAGCTATCCATCGACACGTAGCATACTTTATCGCCGCTGCAAAATTAAACCAGACACATCATCAGAAGTATTTCCTAGAATTCAGTCATCGCGCCAGATGCCAGCTGTTCATTATTACTCGACAAGTCAAGCTCTTTACAGCTATTAGATTAAACCTGCCGCCAGCTATGCTCTGAACAATCGCATCGACATCATTGCCATTATTCACCGGCATGGCTAACACCGTCCCGAAGACGGAACCCCAACATGTGAAGATTCTGCTTTTATCACATAGCGGGCTACTGCATATAGTGTTAGTACTCAGCTTTTGTCGGACCATTATTCTGAACGCTTCGCCCTATTACCGCTGATCTCTTTTTGCCTCTTCGTCTATCTTCTCTGAGTCAACACCCACAGACGGTATCTATCGTAATCATAAAGAACGTTTGCACAAAGCGCATAGCCAGATTGAGCATGCCCCAATTCGGCTTATTCCGCTTCTTTATACCAAGACACTCCTCTGGCATATTTTCTACCCAGATCATCCTGAGTTACCCTATACGTGAACATATCGCCGCTAGTTTTATCTCGCATATAGAACCACTTGCCATTATTTACGCCTCTAGACTTGTTCTTATCTATTTTGGAGAAATAGCTCCCGCCAATCTGGCTGTCATTGAGGCCATCGTTTTTCCTGTTCAACACCCGTATTCAAACACCTTCATTCATATCTGCCGTAGTATTCTTTTTAACCCATGACGCCAGCTAATAATGTCTCCTGGCTTCGCAGTTAAGGCATTAGAACCTGATGCCAAGTAGCGCCATCGTCTCTAGTAATATAGATTGTCCATCAACCGTCCATAGACCAGGTTTTTTTCTGATTGTGACAGCTATATTCTGCCATTCAGCAGACCCATCGTCGTTAGACGGACAAGAATTAACATCAAACCATCCGTAACGAGCTACACATTCGTTATAGCGCCCCCTTGTAATACGTAAACTGCCTATACATCCATATGTTGAACGTCTTAGTGCCCCCTGCAGGGTACGCTACTTATGTCCAACTTGATCTTCTAGCACTTTGTCCGGGATAGTTCGCTTGATCAGTTGTCCAGTTATAACTGCCTATATTGTTAGTGTCTCTCATATAGCCAAAGATTGTTAGCAATATACCTGCCAGTTAATTTGAATTTGAATATTTTACATATATAAGCCCTCTTTGCGAGTGCGGACCTGGAGATGCTGAGCCTCTTAACTCCTAAATCAACAGTATTCTGATTCGGATCTACATCAGGTATGTGGTCGCTAAAATAATTAGTCCTCGGATAACACGCCGCAAAGGCACCGCAAGTTGACGCTGTACTATAATCGCTACAAATAGCATAAGAAGAATGAGCTTCGCCAGAATTTCTGGCATTAATACATCTTTTGTTGATTTATAGCAGAAATAGGACCATAAAAACCGCAGCAATATCGTTCCTCTATGGCAGACGCTGTGTTATTACCGCCGAACACCCCAACAACTGCAGTAAAAAGGATACCGCTAGTTAATACAAACAGGTGTGTTCGTTTCACTTATCCTCTACCTATACTGCTTTTTATCCGTCAATTTATCTATATTATTACTTGTGGTCCAATTTTATATACAGACCCTGTATCGTTAGATTCATCAATAGATTTTTCAAATGTTTCTTTTCAGTTGTTTTATCTGATTTTTATCATCGCCCAGACTTGCCTGATACAAGACTATATAATTACAAACCGATTCTTATCATAGCCTCGCTTTTGATTTTATATCACTGATAATGCCGTCAAACGACTTTTGGTCGTATCCGCTGCTTGAATTGATGATCTTTTTAAACTCATCAACCCTGCTTTGCCCGCAAGCCGACTGAGCACTGACAAAAACAACTTCTGAGACGGGTTTTTATACCAACATAACAACCCGATAGAATAAGTCCAACACAGATAAACAATATAGCAGCTGGTATGTTTATAAACATTATCGCCTTACTCTTCATAATACTTATGGTAGAACCCAGTCACTCTATAACTGCGATATTTTGCCAGGAATAGCTATCATGAGTTTATCTATCGGAATTGTCGGTTTGCCGAATGTTGGCAAATCCACGCTTTTTAATGTTTTTAACTAATAATACTGGCGGCCATTATCCGTTTGCCACTATCGAACCAAACACCGGCATCGTGCCGGTACCCGACGAGCGCCTAAACGTCCTCGCCAAATGTACCACGCCGAGAAAATCATCCCGGCTACCGTGACTTTTTGTCGATATTGCCGGGCTGGTCGCTGGCGCTTCCAAAGCGAAGGTCTGGGCAATAAAGTTCCAGCTAACATCCGCCAATGCGACGCCATTGTCCACATCGTCCGTGCTTTTGAAAGCGGTGATATCGTCCATGTCGAGAACAATATCGACCCGAAACGCGACATCGACACTATCAATACCGAACTAATTCTGGCTGATCTGCAAACGCTAGAAACTCGCCTGACTCGCCTTGCCAAAGAAGCCAAAGCCAACCCCAAAGCTAGCGCTATCAAAAATCGTTTGAAGCGCTTTTGCCGAAAACTGCGCGCTGGCACGCCAATTAACGAAATTTCCGGCGTTGATCCTGGACGATATCGCTGATTTACACCTTTAACCGCCAAGCCAGTAATTTATGTGTTCAACGTCAATGAAGAAACCCTGGCTAGCGAAGACAGAAGCAGAGCCTGCGCAATCTCGTGCCACTACGCTCGCAGCCTGATTCATCTGCGCCAAGCTTGAGGACGAAATTAAAGGTCTTAACCCCAGCGATACGCTCGAACTCTTACAGAGTTACGACGTGCCAGAAGCCGGACTAACGCAAATGATTCGCGCCGCCTACGATTTGCTCGGATTGCAAAGCTATTTAACCGCTGGACCGAAAGAGGTTCGCGCCTGGACAATCCACCAGGGCTGGACCGCACCGCAAGCCGCCGGCGTCATTCACACTGATTTCGAGAAAGGCTTTATCGCCGCCCAAGTTGTTAATTACGACGATTTAGTCGCTGCCGGCTCAGAGGCTAACGCTCGCGCCGCCGGCAAAATCCGCACCGAAGGTAAAACTTACGTCATGCGGCCAGATGATGTAGTTGAGTTTAGATTTAACGTCTAATCGAAAGATAAGACCCTCTCACCAAGAAGAGGGTCTTTATTTGTAAATATCACTAACTAAGTTTAGCGTGGTTGCTGCTGCGTAATACAGTGAATGTTACCACCGCCCAGCAGTACTTTCGCGTGTTGGCACGCCAACCACCTCGACGGTCCGGAAAGATTTGTTCCAGCATCTCGCGTGCTGCCCCTATCATGCTCTTCATCATCAAATCAGCGGCATAACGATACCGCCGTTAGCGATATAGAAATTGACGTAAGATGCCGCCAAACGGTCGCCCCTCTTGGCGTGGTAACGTTCCTTTCCAACAGCATCAACGCCTTCACTCTCCTCTTTAGTAATCAACACCGGACGCGGTATATGCAACTTATGAATCACTAGCTGACGGTCACGCACATCCGTCGTTTCTGATAAAAATCCGATGGTTTCTTCAGAAATCTCATACTGAGGATCGTTCGGTCATCTGTCCAAGCTAGAATCACTCGCCTGGGCGTGCGAAGCAGCAGATATTATCGACATGCGACCGTTTGTCTCATCATTATAAATACCACGATTCAGCCAAATTACCTTCTCGACGTTGGAGATACTCCTTCAGATTTTTCCTCAATCTGCTCTTTAGTTAGATCCGGTTGCGCCCTGGACTCAGCAAACACTCTTCAGTGACCAAGCCGTCCCTTCACCATCAACATGAATTGAGCCACCTTCAAGAACGAACTGGTGAAATTGATAAACCGTCTACCTTCCATATCTCGCCATTTTAAGCGATACTTTCTGGTCTTTATCCCAGAAATACAGACCATCAACCAATCCGCCCCAGGCATAAAACCCCAACAACAGCACGCGCTTCACCGCTATCATTTCGCACAAAAGTTGCGCCGCAATCACGAATCCACGAGTCATTGTACTCATCTCAACCACTCGGATATGCTCTGGTAGCATCTGGCGGGCATTATCATACTGGCATCTCATTAACACCCACGGTAACTGTAGCTCGAACTCGACTAATCGCCTCAGCTACCGCTACGAACGTGCGCTGCGCTGGCTTAGCGCCCAAACGCCAGTTATCAGTACGCTCCGGCCACAGCATCCAACAACCCTGATGCTCCTCAAACTCGCCAGGCATCCGAAATCCGTCTTGGCGCGATGTCAATTTACATACTGCATGATTATCTCCTTTATTTATTATTTACTTTGTCGCTTTACTGCCATAAAAGCCATAACTTCACCAATAGCAATGTTACTGCTGCACTGCTAATCAGTGCCCAATCTGGCTTTAACGAACTAATCTCACTATCGTATGGCAGACGGGTGAATATTAAAGCTGCAACTAATAATAGTAACGGTACATAAGTTAGTGTATTCAACACAAACGAGCCACCTTGACCTTAAAACGGCCGCCGCTTATCTGGGTCAATTTTGCGCAGCTTCAAGAATGTTGGGAACAAGAAGACATACGACATCAAGAAGGTAGACATTCAACGCAAAGAGAAAGTCCGAAGTAGTCGGCAAAATCTGGGTTATCTGTTTCACCACATAAGCAATAACAACCAACACTCGACGCTAACACTCCATTGATGATATTAACACCTTTCGGCATACCATTCTTGTAGCGCTAGCAAACATTTTTGGCAACGATCCATCCGAGCCGCACATGGCCACGTAATTAATACCTGGCGACCAAGAAATCAGGTTAGCCAGCATCGTATACATGAAACAAACTCCCATGACCACTACTGCCATAGCTGGTCGTTGGCTGATTGACCAGCAGCGCAAAGCTATCGATAAGCCCTGAATCCAGGCTTAACTCACTGGCTGGTACCGCCACTCCCATGCCGAAGGCAGCAAACAAGCAGAAATGCCGCAATCAGCACGCCTCCTAGAGCAAAATTGCTTTGGAATTTCCTTTTCAGGCTTTTTCCATACTCATCCGCAAACGACGCCACTACTTCAAAAGCCCATAAAGTTAAAACAAAATAATCGCCACGAACGATAAACCACCCAGGAGCGACCCGCCGCCAGCAACTGCTTTTTGCCTGACCTGCAGCACCACCAGTCATCAAAGCGTAGATACCCAGTCCACCGATGACTATCACGATAAGCGCCTTTATGATAGCGCCACTGTTAATTAAATATTTTGCTATCTGTAGCACGAAAGTTGCTAGCAAAAATCACAAACCAGATAAACCCAAGCTGAGCCGCCAATAACCATGACCGCAGCCTCGGCGGTTTGTGGAAAAATTGTGGTCATAACAGTCGTGAATAACACCGATAGCGATGCCATCCGTAGTGGAAAAATTAATCCAGTAGAACCAAGCAACTCGAGCGCCATTCTTACGACCGAAAGCCCTCTTTACCCAGTCATACAAGCCACCTTCACCCTTATAGGTCGTACCCAACTCCCGAGCTAATCAAGCTCATACGGCAAGAAAAACAGCAACAACATAGCAATCCACCAAATATATTGAGTATTACCAATCGCTGCTGCAGGAGCTGCCGACTCTACCACCAGCACTATACAGACTGAAGCTAGCACGGCATCAAGCAAGCGAAATTTGCGTTTTTGCTACGCCCACAGTTCGCTCCTTTAGTAATATCTGTCCACAAATTATGTTCACTTAAAAACTTCTCGAGATCAGATCGACTTGCATCTTGCGCTGCTTTATCGAACTGGTGCCGCTGTATAAAATACACCAACAATGCTCGAATCGAGGTTAGACGATTTTCAGCTTCGTCAGTACAATAGACTGCTCTGAGTCAATTACTGTCGGTCACTCTTCGCCCCGACTTGCTGGCAAGCAGTCGCATAAATTTCACATGCGGCGCGGCATGAGCTAGTAACTCCTTACTAACTTGATACTTCGGATAGAAAATAGCCATCCGCTCTTCTTTAGACAGCTCTGCCTCATATAATCCATACCACACATCAGTGTAAACAAAGTCAGCATCAGCCAAGCAGCTTTCGTCATCAGCTAACCCAGCACTTGCCACCCGAGGCAGCAGCATTCGCCTCGCCGATTGCCAGCATTTCCGGCTTTATATGATGAGTACTCGGCCCAAATTGCACGAACTCCATGCCCATCTTGGTAGCAATGAACATCAATGACACGCATACCTGTGTCGCGTCGCCCACAAAGACAATTTTACAGTCCTCAAGACACTTACCCTCCGGCAAATGTTCAACTATTGTCGTTAAATCACCTATTTCTTGAGTAGGATGATTATAATCCGACATGCCATTAATAACAGGGGATTGTCGATCCATGCGCCAAATCGACGACCGTCTTATGTTGGGCTACCGCGCCATGACAATATCAACTAGACGCGAGATAACTTTGGCGGTATCCCCAACCGATTCGTGCGCACCCAGTTGTATTTGACCCGGCGCCAAATATTGAGCATGTCCGCCCAGCTGCGTCATTGCTGTCTCAAACGAAACACGAGTCCGGGTTGACGATTGTTCGAAGATCATGCCCAGACTCTTATTCTTTAATAATTGCGGATAGCAGCCATTTGCGATGGACCGCTTAATATTCAACCCTAAATTAACGATAGTTAGCAATTCGTCTTTTGTGAAATCATTTGTATCGATAAAATCCTTCACTCGAGCCTGCCTTTCTACTTATGTTTGTGTTTACCTATTCATTGTAACAAAAGTTCCAAAAATTTGCTAGCTACCTAATAAGTCGTAATTTATAAAAACCGCTCAACATTGCCCTTAGCGCCCGCTACGTCGCTGTCTTTTTATCCAACACCACAAAATATTGTTTAACCCAATTCTCAAAATCCGCCAAAAATCTGTCGGCGTACTTTTGTCGTTTTTGATCACGCCTTTTATTTTTACCTGATGTTTACCTGCCTCAAACTGCGGCTTAACCATTGCCGCTAAAACAGTTTCAGGCTGCATAATATGCTTCGCACATGCGGTAAAATCTCCGCAGTGAAATGAACGACACATCGCCCACAACTATATCGACCGTCTGATTCGGCACAAAAATCTCGAATGTCAGTTTTTTCATATAGCTCACCTCGTTTGTCGCCGCGCAGGTTCGGGTGCAGTTGATCAGTGCCAACATCCACGGCGTATATTTTTCTTCGCACCATGCTGCAGCGCAAAATCGGTGAAAGCCGCCAGTGCTGCTGCCAATATCCAATACCGTCTTATTGTGAAAGTCCAAATTAAAAGCTTTCGCCGCGCCCGCCAATTTTAGTCCGGCCCGCGACACATAACGCTCTGACGCTGCTAATTCAATTGATGCTGATTCATCAACGAACAATCCTGGCTTGGCTGCCGCTCGCCCGCCAACGTGCACACGTCCCCAAACGAATCCAATTCTCGGCTTCCGAACGCGAGCCCACCAATCCGCGCGCCAGCATCAATTTATCTAACCGTTGCTTCATTCCTCAATTCTACTATGGATACATAATCCGCTCAATGTCGCGGGTCATCGCCGAAAATACCGCACAACCCATAAACTGGCGGTCAGCTCGCTACTGACAATCCATAAGGTTATTTTTACTACAATTGATGTAAATATGGCATCAATTGTAACGTGGCTTTTTTAACAACGTAGTTATATCCACATCGTTGATTATTTTACACCTGCCCTTTTGCTGCTATCTTTAACATATATGCTTTATCTCGCCAGCTACTTTATTCGTATGTACTTGCTAAATATTAGCGAGTGTGGGATAGTTTCTTTGTATTTTTATACAATGTTGTATTTTTATCATCTAATTAAAGCTTTTTGTTGTTCTTTTTACATATGGTTGTATAAATAACAACGTAATATTATCGTATTTTCCCAGTTACACCTCACCAAATAAACTCAACTTCATCAAAAACAAATAAAAGCCAAACTGAACACTTATTTTGCTCAACACAGCTATGCTTGTCGTTTTCATGTCTAGTTGCGCCTTCTCAACAAGACAATAAATCCTGACTATCTATCGTTTTACGTTTGAAACGGCTCAATCTTATCGCAAACACTGACGCAATGAAAAAGCGCCGTCCAAGCTTGCTGCTTTACGGCGCTTTTTACTAAATTCGTGCTAGCTTATAATTATTTTTACGTTCTGCGATATTCACCAGTTGAGTATCGACGCTAATAATATCTCCCTGCTTAATGAACGCTGGAACTTTTACTACCAATCCTGTTTCCATAGTTGCATCCTTCATAACCGACGAAGTCGTATCGCCTTTAACGACATCTTCCGTATACGTAACTTTCAAATATAAGTGTTTTGGCAATTCTACATTAATAACCTTGCCGTCAAAAAACTGCAAAGTAAGCTCATCGCCTTCCTTCAAAAAGTTGCTGGCATTGTCCACAATATCTGCCGGCAATTCAAACTGCTCAAAGCTTTCGGATCCATAAAAAGAAATTACTGCCATCATTATACAGGTACTGAACCGTTTTATTACTCACTTCTGCCATTTCAATTCGTTCTTGTCCTTTGAATGTTTTAGGTATTACGCTACCGTCAATCAAATTCTTCAACTTAACATTTACAATTGATCCGCCGCGGCCCATTACTTTTTGGCTATACTCTACTACTCTATACGGCTTACCGTCAATCTGGCACACCGTACCTTTTTTCAGATCTGTTGGTTGATACATTTTACCTTCCTAACAAAATATCTCGCTGCCAAAATAGAACAGCGAGATATACCTATAATTTACTATTAATTGTTGGCAACAAATGGCAACAAGCCAAGATGGCGGGCGCGCTTGATCGCTACTGCCAAATTTCGCTGCTGTTTTTCGCTTAGTCCAGTTTTGCCAATTGGCTCAATCTGTCCATAAGCGTTAATATACCGCATTAAAAGTCTTGACGTCTTTATGAGTCAAAAACTACCGGCGTACTTTTCTTGCTTTTGCCATATGAACTCCTTATTTTTATATTAGAAAGGAATCTCGCTCAAATCAATCGGCTTGTCGTCGATCTCTGTCACCGCTCCTCTCTTTTGCTATTTTCGGTGCCGCGAAGCTGCAGAAGAACCATTATCATTAGCCGGACCGTCCAAAAATGTTACGTCCGTCGCCACAACCTCAATCCTGCTCTGGCGTTTGCCAGTATCCTTATCTTCCCAGCTATCCTGGCGCAAGCGTCCCTGAACAAGTACGCGGCGGCCTTTTGATTCAGGTAGTGTATAACTAAATCACCCAACTTTCCCATGCAGTCACATTGAAAAAAATCTGCTTGGTCATCCTGAGTCGCCCGGCTCACTGCGATACTAAAGCTAACGACATTCTTGCCAGAGGCGGTTGTTCGCTGCTCTGGATCGCGTGTTAGCCTGCCGAGCAGAATAACTTGGTTGATCGCTTCGCCATAATTTTACCCTCTCTTTTTAGTTAATAAATAAACGGCTAATCTTTATCTAACACTTCCTCAGCGGCAGCTTTTTCTGCCTGCTCTTTTTGCTCGCTTAAAGCTTTACGGGTTTTTTCATCAACTTTGACTAACAAATAGCGCAAAACTTCATCAGTAATATTCAAAATATTTGATATCTTAAGCAGCGCATCGCTTTAGCAGCTAACGTCAAAAGCAAACATAAGTGCAAAAATCTTCCCGCTTTATCTGGTAAGCCAGCTCTACCCCAGTTATCTTCTTTGACAATTTCACCGCCATTACTGGTGATTAAGCCGCGAACCTTATCCAGCGCCGAATCTAAAGTAGACTCTCTAAATCCGGATGAATAAGAACAGTCAGCCTCGTACTCGTTCATGTTTCCTCCTTTGGAATCCGTACGGATGGTTACGCTGTCTCACGCAACCTTAGGTTAATATACGAAATGATTATACTAAATTAGATGCTGTTAGCAGGAAATCCGCCTCGATCAGAAAGAATCGAATCAGAGGCATAGCTACCAGCGTAAAACATATTTTTCTGACCATCGGGTGCGGTTTTGATGTCCAAATCTGCGTCACATATACTGCCTTAACGACACGAGGCAAACCGCGAAAGAAGTCCAGCTATTGCATCATCGTCGTCAATCCTCGTAACTCCTGCCTCAATAAAGCTGTTAAGATGTGCTATGAAAAACTCTGGATACTCACAGACGATGAGCGATCGCCTCCCATGTCAGCCCCAGCCGAAGCAAGATCTGAAAAAGATAGCTAATTTCACGATAGTCCATGCGAGATGCAATATCGTCCGCATTCGCTTCAAGTTCAAGAAGCTTGCTAATTTCCTCTGGGAAAAGTTTTTAATATTCATCCTATCAGCTAATTCTTTAACATCGCCAGCAGACCTGATCACAAAATCAAAGCTCATCTTCACGATACCTATTTTCTAAAAAGCTTATCAACACGGCTGTCTTCATATAGACCAAACCTCTAATCCTTTCGCCGAACCACAAAAACTCAAGATCGTCCGCCGTTAACTCGCCACCAGCTTTAACACGATTATCAATTTCTGTTAGCCGTCGCATTTGCTCGACTTTCTTAAATATTCGCCACCGCCCGGCAGCGTGTTGCTTTTTCTGCGACAACATCCAATAAGTTATCTTCACATTTTGCCTGGGTGCACACCGCGAACTTCGGCAACCTGATTGCCTTCCATGCGAATCGCGACGCGCGGCGTCGTATCATTACCGTCATTATCCCGCGTGTAATAGACATAAAAGTCTCCTCTTGACAACTGATTTGCCGCAGTGTTCGTGCCAGCCGTACACCACCCTGTACCTTTTCCTGTAGAGATCCAGCGAGCTGCATGCAGTGTCACTGTCTACAGGACTTTCGTCTGTAGCCTCATACCCTCGCCTAGCTACGACGTACTGTAAATTTCTCTGGACGATACTCTCCTTCAATCCGGTCATATTTTACCCAGGAGCCATCAGTAATCTCACGCAGTTCCGGCGTTAAACCGCCAACTTCGGTGCTGTATATAGCATATGCATACATAGCTGCGAAGTTTCCTCTGTTTAGCAGCTCCGTCATTTGCTTATCTTCAATGTCTTTACCCTGAATAACGCCTTCGCTTACCTTGTCATATACGTATGATAAAGCTTTCCAGCGTTCAATTCAGCCACGGCGCCACGGTATATTTAGTACGCTTCTTAAATTTACCGCCTTCCTCGTCAAATTCACCCATCTTTTTGAGCGACTCCCAAACATATACTTTTAAACCAATCAGGATAGGATGTCTGCTTTTTCTTCGCTGCGTAAATAATCAGACCATTTAGTTAAACTCTCCCTGATCTGCTCTGCAGCCTTTTACATCTTCTTCTTTTTGCCCGTCGGTAGTTCGAGTCGCCTAACCGCGTTCGCGCGCAATCCGTCTTTGTAATTCAAAAATATGACTCCGGCACCTCATCTCGGCGAATCAGCAGATCTCAATTTCTGCATCAATAAATAATTCATTTCGATCCAGGTTTTATAATGCCGAAAATAGCCGCTTTTAGCGTTCCCTTTAATTTTTCTTCTTTGTTGCCCTAATTGCTTAAGCTCCTGCGGTTCGCCGTTTATTTCAATAAGGCGTAGCGCGCCAGAGCGAGGTTTTCTTTCAAATACCCTAATTAACTTCTTTTCGCCACTGGCGATGAAGCAATAAATTGCTCTGGTGATTTTTGCTTTGGTCGCTGCGCATACGTAAACTCTTCTTTCGTCTTTCCTTAGTTTAATTTTGCTACTGTCAATGCTAGCATATTTTTATTATAATTGTCAATAGCCAGGCAATATTACTCCGCATTTTGCAATACCGAACCCTACTGCAGCCATTGCCGCCAGCCGAAAGAGTATACTGATGATAGCGTAGCGTATCGCCATCCAAGGACAAGCTGGCTCGTTTCATGAACAGGCCGCCCATAAAACAATACGGCTCAGATATTGAAATTATACCTTGCGATACCTTCGGCGATGTTTTTAGAATCTACCGTGAGGGCAAGGCCGACGCCATCATTGTAGCCGTCGAAAATACCATTCACGGCACCATTAACGAAGCCTACCGGCAAATTGAAGGCTGCACAGCCCCTATTACCAGTGAAGTCACGCCACGCATTAGCCAAATTTGATTACTTTGCCAGGTGCAGCATTACCCGGCATTACAAAAGTATATTCGCATCCGGTCGCCCTATCCCAATGCCAAAAATTCCTGCAAGATTTTCTACCGCACGCCTCTCAGGTTGAATTCTTTGACACTGCTGGCGCTGTCGAATTTGTCAAACAGCAGCAAAATCCGCAAATTGCGGCAATTGCCAGCGCGGCGGCGGCGGACTTATAACTTGCCAATTCTCGAACGAATATCCAGGATTCCGACGATAACCTAACCTGTTTCCTTGTCCTTGATCCGAATATGTCACCGAAAAACCCTAACCGCGCTTAGCCTGGTTGTGACTACTGCCCATCACGCTGGCAGTTTGGCCGAGAGTTCTCCAAATTTTTGCCCGCCAGAATATAAATCTATGAGCCTTTCATTCTCAGCCTATCGCTGGACAACCTTGGAAATATAAGTTTTTCTAACAGTTGACACGGCGGGAAACCGACTTCATCAGGCTGTTGACGAAATCAGAGCGCCGAACATAACGTAACAATACTCGGCGAATATGAATCCAGTTGTTAAATAATTATTAGGTAAATGTCTGCTACCACAGAAAACGCCAGGGTTATATATCCAACTCATCGACGCTGGATATCAGGACATCGCGCGGCTTTGAGCCGTTCGCTGCACCAATAATACCCCGCTCTTCCATTTCCTCAATAATCCGCGCCGCTCGCTGGTAACCAATCCCCAAACGCGTCTGCAGCATGCTTGTCGAGGCCTTACGCCGTTCAACCACCACGCGTACCGCATCCTTAAATTTATCATCGCCGCCCCTCGAGAAATCCATTATCACGCCGCCCTTGCCCGTTCAATTGTACCGGCTGCGCCACCACCTCATCGTTATATTGCGGCGCCATCTGCATTCGCAAATGATCAGTTATTTTATTCACTTCATCGTCGGTTACCCACGCGCCCTGGATACGCTTCGGCTTGCTCATGCTTGGCGTATAGAATAGCATATCGCCCTGGCCCAGCAGTTTCTCGGCGCCCGCTTGATCTAAAATCGTCATACTGTCCACCTGGCTAGCGACCGTAAACGAAATACGCGCTGGCACATTCGCTTTAATCAAACCAGTGATCACATCAACACTCGGCCGCTGCGTCGCCAGCACCAGATGGATACCAACCGCACGGGCCTTCTGCGCCAACCGAACAATTAGCGCTTCAACATCGCGTTTTGCAATCATCATCAAATCACGCCATTTCATCCACCACGATCACGATGTACGGCATCGAACCGTCCTCATGCTGCTGGACGTTGCCATTTTCATCAGCGATGGCAATCTTTTTAGCGCGCGACTGCAACTTTTTATTATAATCTCGAATGTTGCGAATTTTTCTGCCGCCAGCAATTTATATCGCCGTTCCATCTCATTAACCGCCCACTTCAGTAGCCGAAATCGTCTTTTTCGGTTCGGTAATAACAGGGGTAAAGCAGATGCGGAATGTCCTCATCGGCGCCATTTCCACCTTGTTTCGGGTCAATCAAAATCAGCTTCATATCGCTTGGGCTATTACGGTAAAGCAGGCTAGATAACAGCGTGTTAATCATCACTGACTTACCAGACCGGTCTGTCCGGCGATCAGCAAGTGCGGCATCTTTACCTAGCTCGCCAACCACCACCTGTCCGGAAATATCCTTACCGATAGCAAAGCTGCGTTGTTCGCGGGCAGATTTCCGCTGGAATTGAGCGTGCCGTATAAGCGCACACGTCAGCAGCTTTACGATTTGGCACTTCTATACCCACCGCTTTTTGTCCAGGAATCGGCGCTTCAATTCTTAGGCTGTGCTGCCAAATTAAGCGCAATAGTTGGTCTCCAGCGCCGTAATTCGCGTTAATTTCACGCCGCTTGGCGGTCTTAAGGTATACTGCGTCACTTTCTGGCCCGACGTTAATATCCCCCATTTCCGCATCAATATTAAATTCCGACAGCGTATCGTGTGAATAATTTGCGCGTTTTGGCGCGTATCGCCGGCATCGGCCCCGCTTTCGTTCCTCTCCAACAATTCCAAACTTAGCGGCTGCCAGTTTGGATCCCGAGTTACCACCAAAGCAGTTTGCTCTTCCGCCTTTTTCCGGGTGCGGCGGTTGCTTTTTACTGCTTTTGGTAAACTTTTTCTTCTCTTTAGCGGTGTCAATAATCGGTACGCCAGCTATTCAGCTTGATGTCGCCCAATTTATCGCAGAGTCACGCTTTCGCCGCCTGTTTCATTACCGAGCGAGTTCTTATCGTTTTCAGATCTGTCGGTTTTTATCATTTCCCCAAACTCTACTGCATACCGTAAATGGCGACGTTTGAGTAATAAACAGCACGGTGATAAAAGATTAAGACTAAATAAATTATGGCTGCAATTGCCGAATCAACCATTTGTAGAACGCTTATATTGATTGAATCGCCGACGAAACCGCCAGACTCTGGACGCGACGCGGTTTTTAGCAAGCCGAACAAAGCCAGAAAACCAAACAATCTTCCAAAACCGCCGCAAACTTAACAGCTAGCGGCGGCTGATTGCCCTCCGCTCGAAAGGTTTCACTGCCAAATAGATTAGCAAAATCGGCAAAAGCATACATCGTATAGCCGACAGCCTGCAGCGACACTGTATCAATCCATTTAAGCACCGGACCGCCAACACCAAACCACGCCACTACCAGCAGCAAAGAAAACAGAATCAGCAACACCGCGCCGACTTCGCGACCAAAAACCCGCTGGCAAGCTATGCTGCGGTTTTAGTAGGAGCTGCCTTTTTAGCTGCCTTTCGTTTCTTTGCCATGACTATTTATTATACACGTTAATGATGCCCGCACTCAGTGTCGTTCCCCTAGCCTTGGTGTCATTCGCCCTCGCGTGTCTGGCACCTGGCGGCGCAGGGAAACGGCGACGCGAGCATAGTTGGCAAAAAGTCATTTTTGGCTCTTCCGCTGAAGCGGCGGCAGATTTTTGCTGCGCACCGGTGTCTTTGCGGTAGAAGTACTCGAAGCGGCAGTCGATTTTTACCGTTTTCAAACCGCCGACTTCGTTAATTACCGGGATAACGATCGGCGTCCGCCTGGTCTGGTCATATATAATATGGGTAATTTCATCCTTAATTTCCTTCTTCACCACGTCAAGGTCGTACTCGCCAGCAAAAACTACGTGCCGCCTTCTGTTTCAAGTACTGGCGAATCATATTCATCAATTCCTCGGAATCGCGTAGATAGATGAAACCGCGGGAAATGATATCCGGGCTGGTCAATCATCGGCCCGCGCCGCGCTGCATCGTCAATACCACTCACAAACATTCCCTCTTGAGACATATGGATGCGGTCTTTAACACCACCTCAGAAACGATAGCACCTGTATCATCATACATCACGCCACCAGCCTGAATCCGACCGGCTTTCTTAGCTTGCCGCTCAATATCAATTTCAATAATATCACCAGCGTCGCACACAAAGATATTCTTCCTAGGAATACCGCACTCTTTTTCTGCCAGCCGAGCATTATAGACCAGCATATGGAATTCGCCGTGAATTGGCATATAGTATGTTGGGTTCAGGGCGTTAATCAACTTGACGTGATCATCATAGTAGCCATGGCCCGACGAGTGCAGCGGCCCAATCCCCGTCAAATGAGTTTTACCATTCTGAATCACATCAGAACCCTCGCGCATTAAGCCATCAACTGTTCGCACCACGTTTTTCTCATTGCCCGGAATCGGATTAGAGCTAAACACCACCACGTCAGAGCCTTTGATTTTCATGTACTTATGCGCGCCAGTCGCCATACGGCTCAACACGGCATTAAACTCACCTCTGCGAACCAGTACAGACCACTGTGATTTGGCTATCCGGCAGCTTGATAATGTCCTCCATCTTCATGACAGTGTCTTTCGGGATCTTGATAGTTCCTGAACGCAGCGCCACTTCCAGGTTCTGAATCATCGAAAAGCCAGCAAACGCCACCTTACGGCCGTGCTTATGCGCCTCTTCCAAAATCAATTGCAAGCGGTGCACCTGAGATGAGAAACAGCTTAAAATCACCCGGCTGTTACTAAATTTGTCCATCACTTGACCGATGGAATATTGAATATCAAACTCAGTGTGCGTATGCGTACCAGCCGACTCACAGTTGGTCGACTTTCGTTCGATGAACATCAACACGCCCTCTTTTTGGATGCCACTCAGTCATACGTTTGAGGTCAAATTTCTGACCGTCAACCGGGCTTTCCTCAAATCGCCAGTCACCAGAGTCAATTATCACACCCAATGGTGTCCGAATAATCACCGCTGTTGAGTCAGGAATAGAGTGGTTCACTCGCACTAACTCCACAGAAAAGTGCTTTCGACACTTGAACAACTTCGTGGCTCAATGGATCCATCACCCGAAAGTCCGGCTGAAAAATCGGTATCCGCGATCAGCCATCGACTTATCTAGCATACCGATAGTAAACTTTGACCCGTACACCGGCGCTGGAATTCGGTGAATAAAGTGCCGGAAGGAGCCGATGTGATCCAGGTGTCCGTGAGTGAACACGTGCGCCTTAATCTTGTGCTTATTTTCTTCTAGCCATGTGATGTCTGGCGTAATGTAGTTGATGCCTGGATAATCACTACCTGGAAACAGAACCCATATCGACAACGATAATTTCATCGTCGTACTCAATGGCGTTCATGTTTTTACCGATGCCCATTTCGCCGACACCACCGATCTGGGATGATTTTGTAGTGCTTGCCGTCCGCGAGCACGCTGGCTGCATTTTGGCGCTAAATTGCTCGCCGCCATAGCCATTATAGACAGACTTATTGACCGGAATATCAATCACGTGCTGCGACGCCCTGAGATTAACATTCTCGCTCGTCCGCCGCTGCGCACGAAACACCTCGCCCTTGCGAGTGGTGGTGCTATTTAATACTGCATTATTACTGATTGCAGACGCTTTTTTAGCTATCGTCCTTCTGCGGTGTTGCCAGTCGCCGCTGACCCTATATTGTTATACTCTTTTTATTACAATAATCATAAAAACCCAGGTAGAGAGGTGACTTTTACTCGCTAGAAATCCCTCTCGTTAGTAGCTTTTATTTTAGTAAACTGCCCGTATTTTGTCAAAAATAGCTCGCGTATCAATCAAAATGCCAGCGTCGTTTTCCATAAGACGCTGGCATTTCTTAGAAATTTGAAAGAGGTTTAATCGTCTCCGTCCACCGAAGTGTGAGCGAATTTACGCTTGCCACGGTAGATAAAGAAACCGATTGTCAACAAGTTAGCCGCCAGCAAGAATCCCGCCAGCACCCACATGCTATCGCTATAGAACGAACTGCCTAAACCTCCTGAAAATAGCCTGGCGCACGCCTCGAATAGAATAAGTCATCGGCACCAGCGGATTGACTGCTTGGAAAAAGCCGTTGGCAGTTTGAATCGGGAACGTCCCCTCGCTTGACCCCAGCTGTAACACTAATAGTACCATCGCTAGGAAGCGTCCTGGATTATCCAGCACAATTACCAGCAGCGATACGATCGACATATAGACAAACGACGTCAAATAAATCGCCCCGATGAAATTCACCGGATGATCTGGCACCAGACCCAGGCAGTAAACCATGATCAGCATCAAAATTGTTGCCTGAACGAAAGCCGCCACGCCAGTAACCGAAGCTTTGGCCAGCCACCAGCGAAAAGCATTTTCCTGCTCGGCAAAAGTTTTGCGGATTGATAAATAATATTCAGAGCAATCGCCCCGACAAACAAGCTTCAGCGACAACACGTACGGCGCCAGCGCGTAGCCGTAATTCGGCACGTCGCCCCGCTTTGGTCGTTTCCGACTTCACCGGATCTCGCCATCTGTTGCTGGGTGGCTGCGCCAGTTGGTTGAATTTTGAGTTGCCGAGAAGCATCCGCCAATTTCGCAGCCAGAGTATCCGCGCCACCCGCCAATTGCGAGGTGCCATTCGTTAGTATACTGGAGCGGCTATCTAACAGCCGCGCGCCATTCGCCAGCTGTTGGCTGCCAGTTTGCGCCTGTGCCAGACCGTTTATAGCGATGTCGAGCCGGCCAGCAACCGATTATTCGCTGCTCTGACGCTGTTATAACCATTAAGAGCAGTGGTTGCATTCGGTGCCAACTGATTAACGCCGTTGTTTAGCGTAGAAACGCCAGTTTGCAATTGTGCTTGCTGCGTGACCAGACTTTGGAGTGAAAGTATCTGCGAAATCTTTAAGCGCAGCCGCTTGCATAGCTAATCGTTTGCGTTTTACTAAAGCGCCTGGTAAAGCTGGCTAATTTGCGGCAAAGTTATGGTTGTCGAACCGCCAGAAATTTGCCGCTGCATCCCAGCGTTTGCAGCGTCCCGCCGCTGCCGTCAAATCCCGGACTGCTTGCATTGTTTGCGCTAGTTTGCGCTTCGTTTTCGCACTGCTGCTCTGCTGATTAACAAGCGTCGGCGATGGATTATGGACGCTGGTATTTAATTGATTAAGGCCTCGCCTGCAACTGTTTCGTACCGTTTGTTAACTGCGCAACGCGATTCGCCCGCAGCCGTTCGACGATCGCCCCAGACCTGCCTGCAATTGGCGCGATCCATCGCCGAGCCGCGCTGAAATCCGATTAGCCATCGCCCGCTGATTTACCGCCAATCCGCCTGACGCCGCCAGTATACGTCTGCGCGCCCGCTTGCAGCTGCGTCAACCGCCGTGCAGTTCTAGCTGCGCCGCCCGCCGCTGTCTCCAGACCATCGCCGAGCTTTCACCGACATTTCTCCAACACGCCCTTAGCGTACGCCTGAGTGATTTGCTCAGCCACCGACGTTTTGACTTTTTCAGCCGCTTGATTGCTGACCAGCGAACCGATATGGTTCTTGGCTGGCGTAGTCGTGACGAATCACCGCTTGCTGCGGTTGAGCGGTAATCGACGCCGCTTTGCCGAAAATCCGTCGGAACAGTCACCACCGCATAGAAATGGCCACTATTGACTCCGTCATCAGCCTGCTGTTTGTCTACAAATTCCCCAGCCCAAACTCATGATTACTCTTTGAGTTTTGCTCGACCGATTGCGATATTGACCGTTTGACCGTTCAGCTGCGCACCTTTGTCCTCACTGACCAAAATGCCACCGGCAAGTTTTTCACCCGCCCATACGGATCCCAAATTGGAGCCTGAAAGAAAAACCGCTGTACATAATCGGAATAAACGAAATAACCGCCATCGACAGCAGCAATATTTTGTTTTTACAGAGGTGCTGCCACTCAGCTCGCACCATATTGACGCGGCGTCTGCTTGACAGCCGCTTTAATTTTTCAACCATGCATTACCTCCTTGACAACGTCTGCTAACGTTACCGTCTTTAGATATTCGCTCCACTTCTCTTGCGCCTCGGAAAAGACTTTTTCAATCATATTCATGCCAATTTCCACCTGGCGAGGCCGCGACGCAAACACTCTTTCGACAATTCCTTGAGGCTGGAAAAACGGCGCTTCGCCTTCAATCGCCAGCACTACACATCGCAGCGTCACTTGGCCCATTTCCCGCGCCAAAATAAAACCGCCGCCAGCGCCCTGCGTCGAGGTAATCAACCGTGCTACCACCAGCTTGCGGCTAATTTTTCTTCAGGTACGTCGGCGATACTGCCATCTTTTCCGCAACAGCGTATCGTCATCGGCGCTTTTTGTGCGGATCAGCTAAAATTGCCATAATACAGCAGGCTTGTTCGACGGCTCCTGATAGCTTTCATATAGTCCTTTCGTGAATTAGATAGTAGTGGATATCGATTATCCACTATACTACGGTTGACTTAGCTGTGCAAGAGTTTAATAAACGAGATTGGGAATAAGCCCCGACTTTTGAGACAGATATCTATAGTTGCCAGTGTGCCAATCTTACGATTCAGGATTATCCTGCTGCACAAAACGCCACCGCCCGCATAAAATCGTCAATCAATCGTCTGGCGCATACCTGCCGTTATACAGCGCTACTGCCCGGATGATACAGTGAATCACTCACAAATTCCAGCTCATGCAAAGCGCACCCGCCGTGCTGTCCATGGTCCCTGTCCAATCCTTAGCCAGGGATAAAAACCGCGCCGCTGTGCCGCCCTAGTGTCAATACCGCTTTTTGGCTGGATAATTTCTAATTGCCGCATCAAATACGGGCCAAAACTGGCGCTTTTCTTCCGGCAGCGGGTCGCGGTTATTTGCGGCCGATACTTAACGATATTAGTAATATAAACGTCCGGGCGCTGCAAACCAGCTGCCGCCAGCATCTCTGTCGAGGAATTTCCCGCTGCGCCGACGAATGGTTTACCTTGCAAATCTTCGTTCTTGCCCGGTGCTTCGCCGATAAATACGATATCAGCATCAGCGTTGCCATCGCCCATCACCAGCTGCGTTGCTTGAGCCGCTAATTCCGAACAAATCCCAGCTTTGATAATTTCCGCCGCCAATGCTAGTCTAGTTCAGCTTGCTTATCCATAACTAATAAAAGCGCCCTAATTGTAAAGGAGGCGGCCATGCACTCCTTTTACGAATCTTTTCCCTTTTATGCGATAATGCCTCAATCACATCATTTACTTCATCCCTGATTTGCGACTCATCAGTCCGCTTGTCAACCGAATCGACTCCACTTTTTATGCGCCGCTTCAAACCGATCGGCAGCATCTAAGTATTTATCATAGGCATTTGAATCGTAAGAATAGCTGCTTGAGTTTTTGGCATTTGCATAATCACGTGCTGCTCTCAAGTAGTTTGCTGCCTCTGTCAGCACTTTGTTTTGTATCGGTATCGCTGATAGAGATATTTTCAATGTCGGTGATCATTCTATTGATATCCGAAACCGTTGAATAGCTACCAATCTGTAACGCCTTGTAGAGTATACTGGCAGTACTTTTTCCGCTCAGTTCAATTGAAAAATCAATCATCTTGTTGAACTTATCGCGCTTAGCGTTTAGTTTATCCCATTTTTCACCTTTTATCGCCGGTAATCGCCTTCATCTTGCTGAGTTTTGTCAAACTTTTCGTCCAGCGTCTGCTTTGATCAGCAGAATCGACAGTGCTTTGAGTTGCTTGCTTCTTTTCCGCTCGACGAAAAACAAAGCGATACGTTTTGTCCGAAATGTCCGAGTAGGCAGTAGTGCTTCATCAAGCACTCTTTGCGCTCCATATAGTCGGCTTTTCGATGGACCAGAGAACATAACCAGGACACGACGATCGCTACGATAATCAGAACAGTTTCCGACAGCTCCGCCGATAATCCCCCATATGAGACCTTTATTCATCCGTTTTGGCGGCATTTGGTATGGCGGCATTGGCTGCTGCATCATCGGTTGCATCGGTGCTTGACCAGGCATCGGCGGCTGACCGCCAGGTGCTGGCTGCGGCACTGGTTGCTGCGACTCGCCCATACTGCCGCGGCGGAACTGGCGGACCTTGCGGCGCGCTGGCTGGTAAGGCATTTGAGGCGGCGGTTGTCTCGTTCCATGAATTCTCCTTTTCGTTTTTTATAACTAGCATACCAAAAACGCCTCTGTCTGGCGAGTAAGTGTTTTATGATTATGCTTTAAACTGGCTATTTATTAGCTGTCTTTCCAGGATATTCTTAAACTCATTATACGAATCATCCAATGCTTTCATATCAGTGCCCTTTGACATGGATGAAATAAGCGACGATGTGCTTGGGTACTTCGGGTATGTCGGATAAGCCGATGAAGTATCTTTACTGCTATATCTTTTAGCTACATCTACGTAATATTTTCTCTTCAGCGCCGAATAGTATTCTGACATACTTTTAGCAAAATTTCTGACACCTTTGAATTACCAGACTTTTCCATATCTTTCAACGTTTTTAATCAGTCTTTCGCTTTTTCATCAAATTCTTTTTGCCACTTCGTCGCCAGTCTTCGTTGTGTAGCTCACACTTATATAAGCTTTTGCAAACTTTTTGTATACTTTCTATAGGAGCTTATACTTTCGGCAGATTCTACTAACTGTTTCTTGCTCTTATTCCATCTCGTCAATGTACTTATCATAGGCGGTTTTTAACTCTTTATCTTTAAGAGCTTTTGTGCGAATCAATATGATACTCGTCAACTTTTTCTATAGTCTTACTCAAAGGTTCTTTTTATAATCATCAGGGTCTGAACTCGTGCCGCCAGAAACAGCTGACCGATCAAAGCCATTAATCATCGACACCAAATCTTTATAATCTTTCCTTGCTTTGACCGCTCAAAAAGATAACTGCTAAAACTACCGCCACAACCACGACCACCAAACCGATTGATCCGCCGATAATACCCCACAATGCGCCCTTGCTTAGTTTCTTCTTTGGCGGCATTTGATGCGGCGGCATACCAGGCTGCACTGGTGCTTGACCGAGGCATCGAGCGGCTGGCCGCCAGGTACTGGCTGCGGCGCTGGGCTGAACTGGCGCTTGTTTCTGCTGGTTATTACTATTATCCATACTCCTCCTCGTTAACCTCTTAGTATACCATTTAGACCCGATCATCGTCAGGTTAATTTTACCGCGTTCATCGATACCGGTGATTTTCACGCGAACGGTTTGTCCTTCCTTGACCACATCAGTCACCTTAGCCACGCGGTGATCGGCCAGCTTCGAGATATGCACCATCCCGTCAATCCCCGGCAAGATATTCACGAAGGCCCCGAAATCTTTGATGCTGACGACCTTGCCTTGGTAAATTTTTACCAACTTCTGGCTCTTCGACCAGGCTTTCTTTAATCCAGTAAGCGCCTTCTCAATTGACTCGCCGTTCGGGCTGGCGATGGTAATCAGCCGTCTTCTTTAATATCAACCTCAGCGCCAGTCTCGCTGGTAATCTTGATTAATCACCTCGCCGCCTTTTGCCAATCACGACGCCGATTTTATCTGGATCAATCTTTTAGCTTTTCAATCCCGTGCGCATGCGGGCTGAGTGTCTCCCTGGCTACTGGCAAAATACTCAGCATATGGTCAAGGATAAATGCCGCCAGCCTTGCTCTGCTCAATCGCTTGGCGCAGCACTCGCCACTGGCAAACCATGCACCTTCATGTCCATCTGCAGCGCCGTGATGCCCCTGGCTGTACCGGTCACCTTGAAATCCATATCGCCGGCAAAATCCTCAGCATCGGCAATATCGCTCAATACATACGGCGTATCACCGTCCATCATTAGACCCATAGCAATACCGCTAACCGGCGCCGAGAGAGGCACGCCAGCGTCCATCAACGCCAGACAGCTCGAACAGGTCGCTGCCATCGACGTCGAACCGTTCTGGCTCATATTTCGGTAACGCTGCGAATGGCGTATGGGAAGTCTTCCGCTCGGCAGCACCGGCGTCAAGGCTCGTTCCGCCAAGTAGCGTGGCCAATTTCGCGCCGACCCCGGACTGCCCATCCGCTTAACCTCGCCAACCGTATAACCTGGCGCATTGTAATGATGCATATAGCGCCGCTCGCCGTCGTTAACTTCCATAGTATCAACCAGCTGCGCGTAACTCAGCGGCGCCAAAGTGACAATATTCATACCCTGGGTCACGCCGCGGGTAAATAGGCTCGAACCGTGCGCTCGCGGCAGCAAACCAACCTCTGAGCTTAACGGGCGAATTTCCGTCAAAGCGCGGCCATCCGGGCGCTTACCGTCCTCGACGATACCACGGCTGACATCTTTATGCAGCGCCAGAGTAAATGCTTCATCGTATCTCGTCGCACTTCGTCGTACTCCTCAGCGCTCAAACCCAGCTTTTCGGCCATCGCTTCGTGGAATGCCCAGCGAATCTCATTGACCACTTCATTACGCTCTGGATACGGCCGGCGAATTTTCTCGCCCAGCTTGCCATCAACCCACGTATCAGCTGTCTGCTGGAATTGCTTCATCAGGTAAAACTAATTCATATTCCTGCGCGGCTGGCGCCACTTTAGCTGCCAACTCTCGCTGCAAAGCAATCGCTGGCTGCATCATCTGGTGCGCCCAGGCCATCGCATCGACAATCACCTCTTCTGGATACTTCCTTCGCACCGGCTCCCTCCACCATGGTGATGCCGCCTCAATACCCGCCACCACTCAGGTCCAAATCAGATTGCTCGCGCTCCTCTGGGCGTCAAAAAGGCCTTTAAATCTCGCCATTCACGCGGCCCACCCGCAGGCCCGCCACCGGCCCGTCAAACGGCGTCCCGGTCAGCATCAAGGCGCTCGACGCCGCAATCATCGCCACCACGTCCGGGCGAAAACCGGATCCATGCTCAGCACTGTCGCCACAACCTGCACTCTTGGCGGTAGCCCTCGAGAACAGCGGTCGAATCGGACGGTCGATTAGCCGAGCCGATCAGCACTGGCTCGTCGTCGGACGGCCCTCGCGCTTGATAAACCGCGAGCCAGAAATCTTACCGCCGCATAAAACCGTTCTTCGATAATCAATCGACAGCGGAAATAATCCAACTGCACGGCTGGCTGCCTCGCCTGCGACTGCCCCAGCACCACCGTATCGCCGTAGCGCACCAGCACGCTGCCTGTCGTCCGGAAGCCGACCCGGTTGACCTCCAGCGTCAGACGACCGGCCGCACACAGCCCGGTGGTAACGCTAAAAATCTCCTCGCAGCTCGGGTTAATACTGCTCAGGCAAAGAGCTCCTTTCTTCGCAGCAAGTAACAGGGATGAAAAGGATCGTCTTGGCTGGGCTTGGCGATTCAAAGCCGCGCCGCAAATTCTCGTCTCTATCGCTTCCGCCACGTTAACAATAACTGGCTCACTATTATAACAATTCTGCGCGAAAATATAAAACTCTCAAACCCTTTGAGCGCCAGACAACCATCCTCCATCAACCGTGTTATACTTTATCTATGCTCCCTCAAGCCGAAACTAATAGCCATCCCAAATCAAAAAGTCTGCATTTACTGCCATCATAGCCCTGTCCATGATTTTGTGCGGGCGCGTATATGCTGTTTACGATATTAATAACACCGCTTTTCAGTCGCAATTTTAGCTGACACAGCCAACAACTCTACAGACGAGGATCGCCTGGCCCAAACTCAAACTATCACGAAAATCGCCTTTATGTCCCTTAAAATTGATATTAATTCTGCCATATCTTACCGGTCCCGCCATAGCGCGTTAGTGGAACACGGTGCTTGGTGGCGCAAGCGAGAGAACGCAGCTGTCGGCTGGCAGAATTTTGTTCTCTCATCCGCGCACCGTTTTATTACGCGCTGACCCCGCAGCAAACGCTCAGAAAATCACCATCTATAACATCCAACCCGGCTGGATATCGGCGATAAAATCATCGTTGGATTATAACGCAAGCGCCACTGAGGTAGCTCATCAGCGAAAAACGCAGCGTTAGACTCGGAAGCAGTAGAAATTGAGCAACGAAACCTGCCCAACCGCCGCAACTAACCCTCTATTCCTGCACTTTAGGCGGTACGCTCAACTGACGGTCGCGTGAAGTAATCATCGCCAAACCGACGTTAGCCATAAATCGAAAACCCCTTCCGATAAAGGGGTTTAGGCAGTCTAGCTTGCTAAATAGGAAATTGTTTACGCAAACCTAACTTGGCAACAACTGCTTTGTAGCTCCCCAAAAACTCAGTCTCGCTCCAAATATACAGCAATCGCTTGCGCTTACCAACCATTTGGATCTAAAGTTGCGCATATGCTCGCGAAGTCGTGCTTATTCGCTCTTCAAATGCTCCGTGACCTCTTTGATACGAGCCGTTAAAACTGACACTTGAGCCTGCGGACTACCGACGTCGTTTCTTTTATTGACCTGAGGTCAAAGGCGTGCTTTCGCTTTATTATCTTTTGCCAATCATAGCTCACCTGCCATTATACCGAAAGCCTAACCTGCAAACGCAACCTAGAGACACCTGCGCGTAATTATACGCGGGATTACCGGAAGTAGGAACGCTGGCAGCAATATGACAATCAGCCTTTTATTGCAGCAACTCGAGATGATTCGTCGCTAGTAGGACTATTCAGCGAGGCAAAACCGCCACGCCAGTTACTGCGCCACTCCATCTTTTGCATTGATACCAAAGAAAAATATCATCTTTATTAGAAGAATTTTACTTTGCACAGCATCATCTCTATCACACGCTGAAGATACGTGCGGCCAAAGAATCTACGCTTGTTGCCTGGTTAAATTTCCCTTGTCCTGACGGCAAGCTATTATTTTTCGTTTCATACAACTGCAGAGCATCGCCCGCTGTCTTCACAACGGAACGAATCTTAGAATCCTCTGGCACGTTCGGTCATGCCGTTATAGGACTATCGAGATGGTTGCTAAAATAGCAATAACCGTAACTAACAACTAATATCTCAACTATCGTAAAACCCTTATGCTTCGCTCTTTATACCCTGATAATACCACTTCATGATAGAATTCCAAAATCCGCCAGCACGCTAGCATTTTTACGTCATAATCCAGCAATTTTCATCCGCCGTAAATTCTGGCAGTAAGCGCCAGTTTTTAATTCTTTGCCAATATCCGCCGCGCGCTGCGTACATATGTACCGCTGGAGACGCCATCCGCAACTTCAAGACTGGATAATCACTCCTATCAATTCTAAAGCATAAATAGTTACTATCCGCTTGGGGATATCAACCTTTTACCCGCCCGCGCCAACTGATGCGCCCGCCGGCCATTAATACAGCGCCAAAACGCCGGCGGGTCTGCTCTATTTTTACCCGTAAACTTTTGAAGAACTTGCTTAATCTCGCCTCTGTCTGGTCTTTTTACTAGATACCCTGACAGCTCTCCTCTGGATCGCCAGTCGTCGATTCTGCACAAGGATAATTTCCGCTTCATACCACTTATCCAACTTAGTAACCCATAGCCCGGCAGACATCCGACCTGTAACTATAATCATTAGTCCAGGTGCAAACGGATCTAATGTTCCAGTATGTCCGACTTTGACTTTCTTACCCTCCTGCTTAGACAAGACACGGCGCAAGCGCGACCACGCCAAAACTAGTCTATGCCCGGCGGTTTATCAATCAGCAATATTTTATCCATCAACTACTTCTGACCTGAATTTGAAACCGCGAAGGATTAAAACTGCGCGGCGCGGCAGACAGCGGTTCAGGCGTTACCGCGCAGAGGGCACCACCGCCCAGCGACGGCGCTGGCGGCAAACCGAGTTGCGTCCCGTCGGCGGCGGCGGCAGCGGCGGTAAAGTACTAAAGTCTGGCGGCGTAAAGCTGACGCGGAGCAGCAGCAGCTCAAGCTCAGCTACGTTGGCGTCACTGATTGCTTGCACCTGCATTGGCCCCTGAGCAGGGCTGCACCGGCGAGCTGCAGCCGCAGCTGAGGAGCGAAGCGCAGCATCAACCGCCGCCAAAGCGGATTCGCGGTCGTTAACCGCCGTGAAGCTGAGCGCTGGTTTTACCGGTTAGCTGCGTTGTATCTTTAGCGATCGCATCCATGAGTGATTCATCCGCCGGAGAAGCTGGAGGTTTCCGGCGCTCCCATACCAGGCAAAAAGCAGCCGTCGAAGAGTTATTTGCAAACGGATCAATTTTCGGCGGCTCGTCAGATTTGCCCATGGCGAGCATTTAACGGCGTATCGCCAAATGACGGCTCATTAGACCCAATATACTCGCCGTGTGTCAAAATTGTCTTATTCTGATTATTTTGCAGTCCTCTTTCTCATCCTTAGCCGCTTGCTCGGTAGTTGCATTCAACGTGCCGCCCATCAACGGCGTACCTATCGGGCTCAGGCGTCGCGCTTTGACGCTGCTCTGCACTGCGGTAACTCTAATCTCTGGAGGTTTTACTGGGCTGGTCTCGTCATCTTCGTTATCATCACTACCAGCAGTCGAATCCTGTCTGGCTTGACGCGGCAGGAATGATTTACCATCTCAATATGAGCTAGCTTAGTTTGCGTCGATTGTGCCGCTTCATGCCGTTTTTCTGGATAGTCTGATGTGAAACCTCGTCTAAGCTGCCCTCTTTTTCATGGTTAATCGACAATGCGCCGTCGGCTCCTAGCCTGTTCCGCTTTCCGAGCTTCTTCTTATCTGCGCCTGGTCCGGTCTTTCGCTTCTTCTATGGCTTGCAGGCCGTTCAGCCCCAGCCTCGCTTTCGGCTATCTTCATCGCCACCAGCTGCTGATTAGCACCAATCGCCATCAGATTTGCAGCAACCGTCATTACCCTAGATGACGTCAAATTATTACTAAACCTGTTCGTCACCGCCACAATACCAGTTAACAATGCCGTCGCCATCTGCTCGTCCAGTGCGCGCTTTGCGTTCTCAGATCGTTAATCAGCTCAACCATCATCTCGCTGACACCGCTCGCGCTATCTTCATGCCAATCAACCGACCCTAAACCGCTTTTAATGCCGCCCGCTGTCATAGTTACCACAATCGCGTCGTGTAGAATTCCACCGTGCGCCATCAAGGCAGCGTCAATACGCTCGCCATTCTCAACATTCAGCGCCACCACCAGCTCGACATTATAATCTCCTGCGAGAAATCCAAATCTCTCTCGGAAATCGTCGTGCGGTACGGCGTAATAAAAATCTTCTACCGCGTCATCAACCGACTTTTATACCGCATATGATCAGCTTTTTCTTTATCCAGCGCAATGATAAAATCGCGCAAACTATTCGCCGTCTGTTCAAACGTCTTATCTGGATTTAAAAACGAAATTGCTGGCGGTACTTCGCCGCTGAACACCGCCGTGGCATGCTTGCCCAGCTTTGTTCACTGTCAACGCCAGCGCCGCCGACAGTCATCAGCCGATCGGATGAGCGCTAACACGTCGCAAAATATTGGTAACATCCTTGATGCTGTCACCTGCCCTCTGCGTGAAGATCCATCAGCCATATTTTTCCTATATTTTGTATCTAATTACGACTTGCACCACTACCATAAAGCGTTAACATAAAGTCGCTAGTTTTACCGCCTCTTTACAATTTTGGCTATTTTCTGTATAATTCTCCTGATTAGCAATAAAAATTAGATTAAATTAATTTTTAAGGAGTACCACGCTAATCATAAAATCCGCCATAAAGCGCGCTAAACAAACCGTCAAACGTCGTAGGGAACATAATATAGGCATTAAAAAGATATTAAAACCGCTGTAAAGCCTTCCATGCCAACCTAAGCGCCAAAACGCTGGCCGGCGCTCAAAGCGAGCTTGATACCGCTGTAAAGGGCTTGCTTAAGAAAAATACTGTCGCCCGCCGTAAAAGCGCCTTAAGTAAAATTGCCAAAACGCCGGCAAGCTGGAAGCGGCTAAATAGCAAAAGTTCCGCTAGATTTTATCCGTTTTTCTTGCCAAAGCAACCTCAATCAGCGCCGTCTCTATCAGCAGCCAAGGCGAAGCGCTGGTTGTTTTCATTTGTAAATCCGCGTAGAACAACGCTTTTGTTTATCACCATCACTGGCTGGAATCTTATTAGCGTAAGAAGATATCGTAAAACATACGGACTGGTTGAAAAATCCGCTGCGACAGATCCAGTATCATTACCAGACAATACCAAAGCATTCAAATTGACCGTCTGCGACGCTAATAATCCCATCGTTTGGTATGCGCTTTCTGCATCTCCCTCAGCCTCCAAATACGCGATAATTTCATGAATGGCCAGAATCTCCAGCCAGCGCTGCTGTAAACAGTTCAAAAAGCGACCTTTCCGTTTTCGCCAGGTACTAGTTTATCACAAATCATCGTGTAATTTCTGGCAAAAGACAAATTGTTCAGCATAAAATTACTCAAACGCAGCTGATCAGTAACCCAGCCGGTCAATCAACGTTTCCGCCTGCAATCGCACTCCAGCGTGCATAACCTGCTCTCGCCTCGTCGACGCACCACTTCGCCAGCTCGCGGTTTTTGCCGTTCATTCAGCGGTGTAAACTGCAATTTCCAGCATCCGCAGCCAGCTTTGGTATGTTTCTCGTGCGCTTCATCCAACTTATTCTCCAACAAAATTATCTCAGTGCTACTGCTAACAGTGATTGCTGGGCAATTCCTGCCTACAGTGCGTCGGCGTTATCACTCAGCTGCGAACACCATTGCTGCACGCCCGCGCGCAAACAACAAAGACCGCCCTTGCATAATATCGCGCAACTTCGTCAGCATCCAGCCGCTCCGCGTCATAACGTTCCGCGGCGGCACCGCCAGCAATCAATGCGTCAGCCAGCTTTTGACGCTTATCAAACCCATTTCTCACCGCATAATACGTATAACATTTATGTAATTATACCCATATGTCAGCAAAACCCGCCTCGTGATAAGAATTAACAGCATTTCTTTTTCTGAGAGCGACGCAGCATTTTATTCGGGATTTAACAGAGCTCTATGACGATATCCACAACGAATCAGGCTTCTATACTCCTCAAAGACAATGCCTGCACCCGCATCGAGCTTGTTCTAATTGCCTCTCTGTCGGATCGCAATTAACATAACCATCTCGGGCCACTATTCCAGATAACATTGCACCTTGCTCCAGCAAGCTTCTCCGCTGCCTGTACGGTAACGAAATCTTTACGGTGCTGCGCTACTGCGCCGATTAACCCAAGTCCTTTCTTATCGTGCAAAATTATCCGCTGAACCATGCCAGTTATTTGCCAGCAGCATACCGCCCTCCCTGCAGGCGTTTCCAGAAGCTGCCAAATCAGGCACCAGACCCGCATTGTACGAAAGTATCATGCCAATTTGTCCCCGTCAGGCATGTTAGCAACATAGTCCTCTTCAATTGTCACTTGTGTCTGCATGAAAACCCTTCTTTTGTGGCAGCGCCAAGGCTCTCGGTCTATCCGGATCATTATGAATGAACTTGATTGCCAAACACCTCGTCATCGTCCTGTCAGAATTGCTGCTCGGATAAAGAATAAGCTCGGTTTGGGTCTTCTTTGCCAGCCAAGGCGTATTATCCTCACGCTTCTTCGCCATACTTAAGCATGAGCAGTGCTAGTTACTTCTTTATGTATGTCTCTACGCTTTTCTCGCTTGCTTTTAGCAATCAGAGCATCATCATCGGAGTGTCTCGTGTCTACTCGCCTTCGTGGGTCGAGTCTAAACACACCATCCCATGGATTGCTAACACCACACCCACCAGTTGGAAACCGTCGGCTTGCGTCTTACAACAATTTCTCGACTATGATCGCTCATCTCTCCCACCTATCTACGCGTTTTAACACATATTCATAAATTTATTTGTCAAAATATATATACAATAGCCAGTTATTTGTCACACTGGCGGTTTTCGACAGATTGGACGAAATATGCGCCGCTGACCGCGACTTTCAGCTTGATGATTTCTTGATCGGGGTGGCGTGGTAGCCTGGCCTTCACGCTGAAACACATGAGCAAATGTCATCAGATAATTTCCTTTCTCGCCCCTCGGCATCAACGTACTTTCTATCCGTCGAACCGCCCTGACTTCGACTACTCGAGCTGCAAAATTTTCGAGCTCCGGTAAATAATGTGTTCAGTTGCTGGTCGGCGACGTGCTTGACGCGCGTGCGGATGAAGATCGCGCCGCTCACAGCGCCTCGCTGTCCGCAATATTACCAACCCCAGCGATCACCGCTTGGTCAAGGAAAGCTGGCTTGGATCATCGAGCTTTTGACGGCGACGAATCCGCTGGACGAAATCCTCGGCGCGCGTCTGAGGATCAAGCGGCTCCGGCCCTCACTTTCTGCATGAACGGCAAATTTTTCACCTCATCAGTCGGCAGCAACTTCACCCAGCCAAACTTTGGCGCTGATCGTTAAACAGCCGCGACCCGTCCACTAAAATCAATCTGCACCCGCGTCGACCGATCTGGCAGCTCGCCGGATTAAGCCGTCGTTCGGGTGGCCCGGCCGGCAAAGCTCGTCGATCCGGCGAGCGGTATCCGCAGAAAATCTTGGGCAACTTTACGTGGGCCCCGATTTGTGGGGATACCCGAGCGCTAGGACGAGAGCTCTGCACGACTAGCGTGCTCTGTCATCTTCTTCAGATGCACCACCAGCGAATAGCGCGCGTATCCAGATCAATCATCAGCAGCACCTTTGCCCGTCGCGCACCGCCGCCACGCGCGCGCCATACACTGCTCGACATCAGCCGGCGCATTCGGAAACTCTTCGGCGAGTCAGCACTGCCACCGCGCCACCACTCGGCCCGGCAGCATGCTCCGCCAAAACTCGCGGCTGACTGTCTCGACTTCGGAAGTTCCTGGCATACTCTATTAAAAGCTCAAACGGCGATTCATCCTGGCTCAAAACCAATGCCACTTTGCCATTTTTACCATCGGGATTTGTTTCAGAAACATGTCCAAAATTTCCCTATTAACATTTGCCTGCGCCGAACCTTTGATCCACTGCAGTCTGATGTCCATAAACTTTTGACAACCAATTATTTTTATAGTTTCAAATTTATAAATCTACTGCTGTACAGATACCGCGCAAATCGTCTGCTGTCAGTCAACTTGCCGTCCATCATTTTACGTTTATCCGAAAGCGCATAAAAACCAGTTCCGCATACGCTTTCGTATTATTATCTAACCTTTCCGGTCAATTTGATTATCCAAATAGCCTCATGTTATCATTTTCGCGCGAATCCGTGTGATAGTATTCATACGAACGAAAAATTCTCGTTCGCTGAGCAATTGACCGCGTACCGTCAAGCGCGCACCGATCGGTCAGACGTCGGTTGATACAGCGGTTTTTGCATTCTCAATGATTTGGGTTTGCTGGGAATATAGGGCGATCCGCTGTCGCCAACAGCGCCCGGCCGATAGCAATGACGGGCTGCTGACCGCCACAATAGTAATGATAATAACTCAGCAGAATCGGGATGAAGGAGAGATTGAGTTTCGTGGTTGAGCATATTTATGGGGTGATTATACCATAATATTAGATTTTTTGTTAGTTCATCATATTACCATAGTTTGTAGCTGCTTGACTGCTCTTACACATTCCAAAGCTGCTTTCCGACAACGCGATCAACGCTCAAATCTTCGTTTTAGTTCACGCAAAAGTGCAGCCTCTATATCCTCGCCTTTGATCCATCTCTACCGCCTGGAATATCCACAGTCCTTATTTTCGAGCAGTAAAATTTGATTTTCATCATTTCGGATAATGGCTTTTATTCCGATTTGAAATAACTGCTCGTCGCATTATGTCTCCTCCCAGTTCTCAGCCTGTTTCTCACATCAACCTTCAATCGAACTGAGTAACTCGCAATTCCTTCCATTTCCGCGCGCATCATTTCGCCGACCTGCTCGGCGTCTCGCTGCCCGGCACTCCACCAAAATCGAGTCGTGAACCTGCAAGACTGGCTCAGCCAGCCCAGCCAATCGGTCCTCCAGCCGGATCATCGCCAGCTTCATCAACCCGCTTCCGTACTCTGGATCGCGTACCATCGCTTCGCTCGCTCGGCCGCTGAACGCACCATAAAATTAGCTCTCGACTTTAACGTCTGGCGTTGGCCGGCGCGGCCAAAATAGGCTTTCGGAGCAAACCTTGTTCGCGCGCTTGAACCAAAATTGTATCCAGATACCGGCGGATTTGGCTGGCGCACCGCAAAACAGTGTTCGGCTAAACCGCTCGCCCTCAGTAAACGTCGTCATACCGGTAGTGCCGCCAGCATGCGGGCCTGGCGCCGTACAGCACGCCAGTTGATCACCCTGGCCGCACGCCGCTGTGTTTTCGTCACCTCGGCCATCGGCACGCCGTAAGTTTCGGCCGCCGTCTTGGTGCTGAACAACATCAACGTCGCTATTAAATCGTTAATCAGCTGCTCATCGCCCGCCAGCACCGCCGCCGCCAGTCAGCAGCCTCCGTAAATTGTGAATAATCGGCACCCAACAAAGACCTTGCCCCACTCGGCATCGAAACGCCCGGCGAATTTTCCGACCCAGTCTCTGTGCGCACGGGAATATTCCAAGTTGCGACGAAATGCCGCTTAGCCGCCCGGTACTGGTGACGTCTTGATTTCATGTGGTGTGAATCCGGACCGTCCTCAGCCACCAACTTCGGCAGCGCGCTTTCAACGTAGGTGCTGATTAATTTAGCCAGCTCCCGGTACCGCTCAATCTGTCTCGATGATTGGCTGTCGCCCGCGCAGCTTTATCCAGCCTCTTTCTCGCCCCGTTGAATAGCCGGTTTGCTTTTCTGATGCGGTCGTTTGGCAGCTGCAACTTGCAAATAGCACCTCGACAGCTGCTGCCGGACTGGCAGTATTGAACTCGCGCCAGCCAGTCGCATACATTTGCTGTCTGCTGGCCTACCTCCGCCGCTCAGCTCCTCGCCCATCTGTTTCGAGAGCGCTGTGTCCAGCTTTCATGCCGCGCTTTTCCATCTGGAAGACAGTATCAAATCACGAAAATCAAAGTCGCGAAGCACCTGGGCACTCGCTGATGCGTCGCCATATAATCCTGCTGCTGGCGGTAAATCTGGCGTAGTCGCGCCAGCCGCCAAGCGCCGGCGAGTTATCCTCAGAAAAATCACCCGGCCAGTGCCTCCACACTACGGTCGCGCCTGAGCGGATCGATCAGAAACGCCGCCCGCCCAACATCCCAGACCTCATGAAACCGCACCGTCACACCGTGAGCATCCAGCGCGGGATACAGCACTTGACGTCCGCCGCGATCACCAGCCGCCCTGCGCCAACAGCCGCCAAACATGTTGACCAATCTCACTGACTCTTTGGCGCCACGCCACGCCAGGCTTTGGAAATTGATATAGACCGCGTCCGGTCGATGCGAGTCAATGATAGATACTATTTCCGCCTCAAACAGCGGCTCAGCCGGCAATTTTCGCCAACTCGCAGCAATTCGATTCCGCCGTCTCTACCGCGTCCAGCCGCTCTGCATTGTCTCGCGTAGCCGCTCAATCAGCGAATGGAACCCACCTCCGCAAAATCTCTGCACACCCGCGCAAAGTCGCAGCGTGACATCGGCTACCGCCTCAGTCCAGCTCCACCCGGCGCGTCCGTCCAAATCTCCGCCACTTTGCTTGGTCAAACTACGCCGACTCGCGGCCCCTGTTCCAACTTCGTTCGTACAGCGCCTGCCTGCTCGTCCGGCGCAAATGTGCATACACCCCATCCATAGCGTGCCTGCGTATGCTTGCAGGCCACTTCACCGCGGTCTTTTTCACCAACGCTCCGGCACGCCCGGCAAACTGTCGCTCGAATCGCCCTTCAGCGCCTTCCAAATCCAAAACTGGTCCGTCCGAATATATGTTCCTCAAACATTCGCCGTAAATTCCTCGATGTGCGTCAGGCCACTTTTCATGGCGTGTAACCGGTGAGGGCGACACCAATTGCAGCGCATCCAAATCGGACGTCAGCAGATCACGCTCCGCACGCCGCGCGCCTCCGCCTGCCTCGGCAAACGCGCCCATGATATCGTCCGCGCCTCATAACTTCATCCAGCTCACAGCGGCAGCCGAACGCATCCAGCAGCTCCATCAAAACTCGGAATTTGCTGATAAAACTCATCAGGCGCTGGCTTTGCGACCCGCCTTGTACTCTGGATATAGTTCCTGCCGCCAGCGGATATGCGCCACGCGTTTATCCCACGCCACGGCCACGCATAATCCGGCTCCAATTTCTTGATCAGCTCAATCGCCAAGCCCACAATCCATACACCGCCCGTCGGCGGGTGCACCGTCCGGCCGTACTGAGCCCCGGCATGGCGTAATACTCGGTAAAATACATTTCGACTTTTCCGTCGATGACCGCCAAACGTTTGCATGTATTTAGTATATCGATTTGCCACACTAACAAACTATGACACAACCACACGCAAAAATCATCGCCCTGGTCGGTCTGGCTGGTAGCGGCAAAGTCGGCGGTCGAATATTTGACGAAAAGGCTTCCGTACTTATTCTTCTGGCGCATATATCTCACAAAGCCGGACGTAGCGTTGGCATTGAGCCAAAACTCTCGACAACCAGTGCTGTAAATTCCGCGGCGAGACGAACGCCAACGCGAAGGCAAAGACTTCGTCAAGCCAAACGCGATCATTGACATTCGTCGATTTGATCAAATGCCGGCAAACAAATCGTCGGACGGATTATACACCTGGAGCGAATATAAAATCCTCTAGCCACCGAATTTCGGTCAAGTCGTTGTCATCGTCATCGTCGCCGCTGAAAGCACCTCCGTTATCAGCGACGATAAAACGCCCTGAGCGTGCCGATGCAGCGCGCGAAGTCGACCAGCGCGATTGGCCGGAAATCGAGAACCTGGAAAAAGGCGCATGACCATACTCGCCGACTATATCATCACTATCGACGGCGATCATATAACTACACTCAAAAACTAGACGCTGTTACCCGCGACGCCCATTTCTCTTGCAAGTCGCCTGAACAGTGCTGACTAGTCCAAATATCTCTGGGTGGCAAAGTCTTAAGCGTCTTACGTGCTCTGAGCTTCACAAAGCCTTTGGCTTCAATCTGTCGGACCCGCCTGCGCGTCACTCGCGTAAAATTTCCTGGGCCAACTCCCTTCCAGCGTGAGCCTCACCATCGCCCAGTCTAAACCGCATGCGCACAATGCTCGCGGTCGCTTAAACTGGATAAACTATATCCTGAACTCGTTTTGATAACTGGCTTTGTGGCAGAATCTTCCGGCGAAACTGTGTCCTCGTCAACGATAAAATCTTTTGAAGAGCCGACCTGTCATCTTCGCCGTCGCGCCCTACGCTGGCATCCAGAGAAGAAATGTCTTGCTTGATCTTTAATGACATATTCAATTTTCTCCGGCCCTTCCATGTCTGATCTCTTAGACAGTTCCTCAATCGTCGGTCTCGCGGTCCAACTCCTGCGTCATTCCGCCGCTGCGTACGCAGCAATGGTATTGATGGTTTCCGCACCGCGTGAATCCGAAATACGAACCGTTCGCGCCTGATCAGCACTCGCCCGCACCGCCTGGCGAATCCACCGTGGCAGTATACGTCAGAAAATTTGCAGCCTTTTGGTCCGGATCAAACCTCGACCGCCCGCAAAAGCACTAACAGTATTCTTCTGAACCATCTGAGCAAATCCAAACCGCGCCCTGAATACCGCTTTGGCAATCGACACCACCAAACGCATGTTTCGCCTCCGGCGACTCTTATCCTTAGCTCTATCGCTCAATAATCCGGGCGCGCCAGCTCCATCTCTTTCGGCGCTGCAGTGATTTTACCACTCCTTTAGATACAGCCGCTGTACCGAATCGTCCGACACGTCATCCAAATATTGACTGTCAGAAAGCGAGGTTAGATCTTTCCGATTCTTCCTCGCCCAGAAGCGCCGGATCAAAATCCGCACTCGTCGTTCAAATTTGCCGGCTTGGTAGTCGTAATCGTCGCTCACATTTTCTTCCTTAATCAGCTGGTTTCAGATCTGGCGCAAAGCGCTGAGATAAAACCTCGTCGCCCGCCGCCCCAGCTTCCCGCAGCGTTAATAATTGATTCTTTTGGTTTTCGCGATGTTTTATTGTTACCTGCCTGACCAGCCGAGCTTTCATTTCTTCATCCAAGCTTTTCTGCTCCTAACTGGCATAACGACTTTCACTTTTAACTGTACCATTTTCACATACCGCTCAACTTTTTGCGCCTTGAGGAATATTATAAGTCAATGTCCAAATTTTTCCGCAATAGCCAATTAACTGTCAAGTAATTTGTCTTTCAAGATCCCGCCGGAAACGCTACCAGCCACGCCGCACTGTTTTTTCGCTTGCTGCCAGACCTGCTACAACCTCAGTTCACCTTGAAACAGGGTGCGGGTTTTCCGTCACCCAGTTTTCTCAGCTGCTGATTTACCGTTTTTCGCCCGCCAGCTCGCCTTCAACGTAATCGAGCGCCAGTTTTTTAGAAATCACCGCCAAACAATGCCCTGCCCACCGATCTTTCAGGCTGCGCACGATTCCAGCTGCTGTCTAAAAATCGCCGCCAGCCCCTGAGCCGCCGCCAAATCATCCATTCGTGCCGAGCGACACCTTAATCAACAGCCGCCACGCCCGCTCAACCGCCGCTTCCATAACGCCGCATCCTTGGATCAATTCAACCGATCACCACGTCAGACACACCACCTCTAACCCCACGCCAACTTCCTGCGCCAAATTAACGCCCGCCCTACGCCCACGCCCGCCCGGTCGCCATCAAACGCCAAACGAATCCGCCCGCCAGTCAGGCTCAGCGCCCCAAACGCTGAAGGTCATCGCCGTCCCCGCCGTCGCCACCACTTTTTGACGCCGGCTTGATGATCAAAATCCACATCCAAATTCCTCGATCCACCACCGCCCGTCGTTTCACGAACTCGCCTTTTCGCCTGATACAACCCAAAACAGGCGCGATTTATCAAACACAGTGCAGCGCTGCTCAGAAACCGGCGCCCTGGGTCGTCACCGAACACCGCCCCTGAAGCCAACCACCGCCGCTACTACCGCTCAAATCCACCATCATCCGCCTGAAACAGGTCGCCGCCGAACCGATTAACAGCCCGCTACAGCCAGTTCCCAAGGCGCGAAAATCCCGCTTCCAGCGCTTTCACAAGAACGCCCTGATCTGGCATAGCCGATGACAAAATCACCGATCGTCTGTCGATTCAGCCACCGTTTTCCACCGCGTACTTAGTGCCGCCGAACCTTTTCACCAACTTTGCTGATAAAATTTGCTGCTAATTTAGTGCCTCCTTCGCTCCGCCCGCCGCCACGTCCGTCCATCAGAAAACAACCCCAAACCACGCCCACTTTGCGCCAAATGCTCCAACGCTCAAGAAAATCCACCTCCACCACATCACGAACGTAAAAATATCGTCACCTTGCCTCAAAGAAACGCCAAATCTGCTTTTCCGGACTCAATAAAACTTAAGCATCCGCCCAACAGTGAACGGACCCAGCCCCTCAGACATGACCTGCCCACTTCAGCTAAACACATCCCAATCACATCCCAACATTCAGCCGCCGCCTGCACTTCTCCTGCATCATCTACTTTATTATATCACTACCTCTGTTACAGTCGTGCTTAAACAGACACATAAACCAGATAAGAACAACTTAACCCCAGCCCATCGACAGATACTCACCTAATCCAAAAGACACCCCGCCAGCCCAGGGCTTTTAATAAAAAACCAAAATTATTCACATTAACTATTTATTCAAGTCATCAGCCTGAAGCCATCTTCATAATGTCGCACCATCTCCAACACGTCGATCCAGTTGCCTCACAATAAACTCTGACCATTTCAAAATACGACAAAAGCCAAAACCAGCACCATGCAAGCTCAATATACTTGTTTTGTTTTAACAAGCTATGCTTTTACCCCCACCCGAACCGCTCCAAACCTGGCATCGACTATAAAAACAGAAAAGAAATCGCTTAAAATGGAACCTCTGAAAACTGACAAAAAGTTGAAGACACCGAAACGCGCACAGACCATATACACGAAAATGAACGTGCAATTACTGACACGCTTATATAGACCAGAGACTAGAAAAGAACACCATCCAAATCAACCAAAATACGGCAAAAATAATCGCCGATCTAAACACCAAAAACATGGAAGAATTCTTAAAACAATTAGCGTCAGCCACCAGCCGATAACTCAACCTGCGCCAAATCAAAAATTCTCCTGTCAATAAATTCCTGAATAAATAACAGTGTTCCAATGCTTCTACTCAAGATGATACCTGGCAACACCGTCTCGTACTTCTCACGCAAATTCTCAGCCAGCAACGGACCGCACTTCAGACCGACCGCAGGGCTTCTGAACCCCCGCCACCAGCGCCACCATCTTCCCGCACCGTCATTATTTGCCACCATTACACCCAACATCCCGCCAAACGGATAATCCAGCCAACCCACAGGCAAACCTAGGATAAAATTCCAAATTGTTTATGCAGCTCTATATAAACACAACAAACAACCACCCCCCCAAAACACCAACACCCCACACCCCAACCCAACCCCCCCCCCAAAACCCCCCCCCCCACCCCACCCACCCAACCAACCCCCCCCAACACCAAACCCCCCCCACCAACAACCCCACACAAACAACCCACCAAAACCCACCACCCCACCCCAACCAAACCCCCCCCAACCCACCCACCACCCCAAAAACCCCAACCAACACAAAAAACCCAACCCCACCACCCACCAAAACCACAAAACAACCAAACCCCCACAACCAAAAACACCCCACCCAAACCCCCACAACCACCCCCACAACCCACCACCCCCCCACACCCACAAAAACCCCAAACCACACCCCAACCAAACCCAACAAACACCAACCAAAAACAAAACAACCAACAACACACCAAACCCAAACCACTCACCTTCAAATAATATTGTAATTCCATACATACTCAGCAACATCCTCCAGCGCCTGATGTTCCTGTTTGGCAAATTTTTGCCATATTTGCTTCAAACACCACTTCCAAGCAAACATCCAACATCCGATAAGTAGTTCTCTTGACAAATAAAGGCCACCACTGGTCATAAACCGCTGGTCTTGTGGATCGAATTGCCACCCAGTAAATCCGTGACTCATCCGCAAATATTCACGCAAAACGCCACAAATCGCGCCCACATCGACCAGCTACTCGCCCAAGCATTTTGCTCCAAAAACACAGCCCCCAGATGCTCATTCCAAAACCCAGCATTTCGATCCAGCAATTTCCAGTCGGATCAAGGCACAACCATACGTCGCAATCTCCAAAATCCCAATCCGCGACGACCGCCACCTAAATTCATCAGACGCACCATCCAGCCCATTATCCAAATCCATCCATAAAATCTTTTCGGCTTAAACTGGCATATCATATTCACCACTTCCGCAGCGCATGCACTAAAACCATGACCAAACGCATCCTCCCAAACATCCGGCGAGCAGCTTCAAGGCGAGCTCGCCAGCTATCAACCCAAGCGAGTCCCGTTGATCGCCGAACAAACAAACCCAGCCTAGAAAACTACGCCGAAGTCGTCATCATGGCTCGCGCAGGCAATTACGTCCACAACAACTTAAACCATCAGCCACCACATCTGCTCAGCCCAGTCCAGCCCATACATCGGTACGTTTTCATCTCTAATAACGCCATCGCCCAGCTGATGTATCCACGACGCCATTTATGCAACCCGCTCCCTGTCCACCGTAGAAATCAACCAATTTATTGACCAACACACCTTCCGCCAGCCTCAGCCATATCAAAAAGACCGGCAGTCACCGCTGCCCGCGGCACTGGCCGGCCGTCCTCGACCACCGACACCGCCGCCCCAACCAGCTTTAGAAATGGTGTGATGCAAATTAAAACAACAAGGCTGACATGTGCACGATAAAGATCCTGCCAAATTCCCTGATGCCCCAAATCGATAAGCTCAGCTATCACGAAGCCTGACCAACCTGACATCACCGTCAGACAAAGCCGCCATCGCCCAGCGGCGAACTAACACATCCCAGTTACTATCCGCGACCTACCACCATGAAGGAATATCGCCTGACCGCCCAGCGAACAATCGGTACGCCAATCAGCCCACACACACCCCCAAAAAATTACATAAAAAATCCGCCCCATCTACCGGCACATTTCACACCAATTAATCTTTTTCTTTCAATTCTATCAGCTTAAAACAGGTGCAACCGCATACACCACAAAGGCCACCGCCAGCATCGTGATCAACGAGCTAACAAACGCCCTGCACAGAAAATCACCCTACGCCCGGCAATTTCAACGGTAAACGATGCGCCAAGCCCTTCTGCGAACCAACGATCAGCTGCACCAGCGAACACAACGCCGTCACCAGCTTTTACACTTCATCTCAAGCAGCCGCCACCAATTGCCAAACCAACCGCCAGACCAACTATACCCTCTCGGAAAAATTAACGAAACCGCCCATAGGCTATCTTTAATTGCCCGCGACACGACCCTCCATAAGACACCGCTTACGACAGCTTCAGCGCAGCTGGCAAACCACTTTAGCGGAACGCCACGGCTGATAATCTTCCAGCAGTTTAAGCACGCTTTTTAGCAAATAAGCTTCATTCCGATTTTCTAGCTGATTTTTCACGAAATAGTTTCGCCATTATGTAAACCCTTTAATCATGTTCGATTGTAACATTTTAACAGCCGCAGGTTTTAGCCAACTTTCCAGCTCTTACTGATAAGGAAGTTCACGACAACTCAACCGCTTCTTATTAAGCCCGCATCACAGTTGCACTACTACTTCGCTTGGATCTGCAAAAGAATATATTTTTAAAGACATCCTCCAACCAGACTTTCGTCCACCGCCATAGCAACCTTGACAGCTTCCCCCCACGCTGTTTTCTATCAGCTGGCGGCAACAGTCTACCCCGCTTCCGCCAAATTATTGCGCGAATCAACATCCAGATAAACACCGAGATCCTCCATTAAACCATTGACTCTTCCGAACGATCGTTGCCGCCAAAAAATCTCCCATTGTATTCCATAGCCAAAACACCGCCAGTAATTGACGGCAAGCTATCATCTGTAAAACACTATCGCGAGGATCTGTCTCGAAAACCGCATGTCGAGCTTGAGAAATTAAACCAGTCTTTGATCAACAAAACCGCCCCTGTCAAAGCGGGCAAAATGTCAATACCTGATTAGCCAAGCTGTTTATCGCCCGAAGTTCGCCAGTTTCTAACCGATCCAGCGAATCAGCGCCAACAGCTTCCGTCACTAAAATAACCCTTGTCGGCGGTCCAACATAAATAAACCATTACTTTCTCATCAGGTACCATAATTATAGAAGATCAGCGACAAGATGCCTACGCCAACCCCATCCAAGCACCAGACGCCAAACCGATAACCAAAGAAGTTCGCTCCATATCCTTTTCGCCAGAGTACAGCATTAAATACCGGCGTGAAATCACCGTCGTAGAAAAATCTAACGTTTGCCGCAACTAAACAGACCAACACCTTTGCCGCCAAATCTCATCATCAAAAGTCAAAGACTGCCGATAATCCGCTTTATATCCGCAATAGTTACATCTCTAACAATGAGTTCCAAATCAGATCAGCCTCCAGCAGCCACTTTTGGCGTCAACAATTTAGCCGAATATCGTTCGTCCATAACCGCACCATTATATACTAATCAGATTTTACAAGCGCCCGGCGCCGTGATTCCAAAATCGTCAGCCCCGCTTTCCAAATATATCAGTCATGCTACCGCCACCAGACCGACGCGATGTGCTTCTTTGTCGCTCGCCGACAACCTGACTCTCTCTCGTAGTAGCGATTGGAAACTCCTGCGCCAGCTCAAACAGATAGGCGCAGCGAGGTTGATGCGTGCTCAAGCTCTCGGTGGCGCGGCTAACTGCCTCCAGCGTATTCGCTCATTTTCCTGACTAGCAGCCGATCTTCGTCGAAACAATTCCGTCGGGAACGTGGCTGCCTGTCCCAGACTTTCGTCAAACATCCCGCGCGCCCGAGCGTGTGCATTATTGCAGATAGCTACCGGTATTACCGGTGAGACCCACCGCATCGTGATATCAAATACCACGTCGCTACCGATTTTCACCTTCGTACCGATAGCGCAGCGCCTCGCCACCACTGTCGGCTGGTTCGCCGCTTGGCTGATGGCTTTCTGAACTCGTTGAACAACCAATCGATAGTATATCGACGTCGCCGGTACGCGAGCTCATCTTTGCCAGTCGTTAGTTGACCAGAGCCAGTTGCATAGCTAAACAATTTACCCTTCAATTCTGGGATTGCTAGTTCACTCGCGGCGATCACCCTCGCGGAAATACGCCGCCTGCTCTTCGCCGTTGACGGTAATCGACAAGTCCAGGCTTTGATAATCTTGATGCTTCAGCTGAGATTAGCCCCATGTCGTGCGCCGTACAACCCGTTGCCGTGCGAACCGATGAAACACATTGTCAAACGCACCATACCGACTGCCTTTGAAAGATATACGCACCATCCGACTTTGCGTAAAGACCTCTGGGGTTTTTCTTTAATCAAGGCCTTGCCTGGCACTTCAGTCCTGCACTCGACATAACGCCGCTCGATTGGCACATTGCCCAGCCGCGCCACATTGGCGTCAATTTCATCAAAACTCCAGGCTTTACAAATCTCATACACCTGCTTATACAGCGGATCGTCCAGCACAAACGACTGCTTGGCTGGCTCATCACTCCCCGCCCGCGCCTCTGGCGATTCTTTAGCTGCCCGTGCGCCTTTCAACGTACATACGGCTCTATAAACTCGTTGCGCTTATCAGCCGGAATAGCGTCTAGTTTGCTGACATCGCATCAATTTCGCGAAGAATCGCCCACATACTCTTAGCCGACATGCAGTGCCGACGTCGCCGTGATAACTCACCCGGTGCACCGACGCACCATCCACCGCCAGTCAATCCCACCATAGTAGTCTGCCAGAAATCGCATTCAAAGCGTGGCGATATGCATGGCTTTGAAACGGGATTTGGACAATTAGTCTCAATAACGACCGTCTTGTCCTCGCACGATTGGTCGCCGGTCGACTTTCAGCGACTCCAACACCGCTTGGTCGCTCAATTTCACGTGATAAAGCCTGGCCCAGCCACGCTCACCTCAGCTAGCTCCTGGTGACCGCGCAACCTTCAGCGATCGCCTCAGCAATCTCGCGTGGATACAGGGCTAGCTAACTGCAGCGCCGCATTGGTCGCAAAGTCGCCGAATCCTTTGATCAGCGCGCCAACTGCACCACACATATCGATCAAAAAGTTTGAAATAATCATAACAACTGTTCCATACCGTTTAAATAACAGATATCCTAAATTATTCCTCGCTCATTTCCTCCAACTATAATCTCATTGAACTTAGCTAGAAACTCGACATGCTTTTAAAACATAGTCCAAAGCTGAATATCGCAATCCAGCACACCATCATCACAGCCTCTGATACGCTTTCAGCCATTTTATTCCTTTTATACAACCAATATACCATTTAATTATAGAATGCTTTACCTTTATCACAATATATCTAACCCTCAATCGCAATTCTCCGATGCATCCAATCCAGCACCACCCCGCCAAGAGTTCTCAATATCTCCCGCCATTTCGACATTCTTCCGAAGACGAACCACTCAAACATCCAATACATCCTTATAATTCAACATCCGATCGCTTGGCATAATCGGCTGCCAAACACCAGCAACACACCTTATTCGTACGACCATAACGATGAATTCCAATACATTAAGTTACGACAAGGCTGCCCTTCAACCCACATAAGCGCCTGTAAACCGCCCACCCCGCTTGACAGTGCCAAATGCGTACCAATTTGCCGAAGGCACCGCCGTTATTTCATACGCCGTAGCCAGTCACCGGTTTGCGCCGCCGTCACAACCGCACAAGCCCGTCCGTCATTCCTTGAGTCAGCCCGTCGTAGTAGCTGCTATTAAAACCGCAGCGATATTTACTCACCGCCACTTTCACCGCTAACACCTGGCATATTCTCATAAGCCACTGGCAAACATTATCCATACCAACAATCATATGAATTTGATGCCAGAGCATACTATTAGTTTCCCAGCAACCGGCACAATTTTCATCCAGGCAACGATACGCAATAGCTGCAACATCGACGTCAGTTAAACGGTTGTCGCCGCTTATAAAACCATTATCTCTTCAGTACCTTAGTCTTTCAGCTGCTTTAACAGATAATCTTCACCATAAACTCAGCTAACATTACCAGTAGTATTAACCACCCATTGATATGAACTCGCAATCGCCGCTGACTAGGCTCATATAACTTCGGCCACCCAGCTTTATCTCGCTGATTAATTTCTGTATAGCTGGAACGAAAATAGTGCATTATAGCCTCATTCTACCCAACCAATTTCAAGTTGTCAGCAGCAAAATGACTTTATAGTCTGCATGATTTATCATCAGCGTATCCCCTAACCAGGCTGGAACAAATACAAGCAGAAACATCTTTGGCAAGAAATTACCAAAAAGAATGAACAGCCCGTCAAATACGGAAACAGAATGGGCGCGACTAAATTCAGAAAGAGCTTGCAGCCACGAAATACCGATGATGCAAGCTCAACAAATTCCACCAGCTGACCGTCCGGCGACGCCAGAAACACCAGACCGCCCCGCCCAACAAGCCAGAACAAAAATCTGATTCACCTTCACAATATGCGATGCCGCCAATTACCTCTGTTTTACCACAAACTTCAGCAACAAGCGAACCAGATTTCAGCACCGCCGGATAACGCTGAGTCACCGTGCCGCCAGTCGACCGCTTACCTTGCTGACCACCCAATGTACACCACATCTGCGCCAGGCTCAGCACTAAACTCTCACTGTTAAGCTCCACGCCACCAAACGCGCCAACAAGAATACCCGCCGCCCGCAAACCCAGGCACCCTAACACGGCTTGCTGTTTTATACAACACCAGCCCTTTGATTCAGCCTCAACGCCGCGCGTACCAAACCACCCGAAACCACAACAGCGTCAACGCCGGCAAAAATCAGCTTCCCTGCTGTCTCAGCATTAATCCACTTGATAGAAATCTCGCTTTTGTTCGCCCAAGCAGACTTTAGCGCCCCGGTCACCGACACGCCGCGCAGGTACCAGAACTATCAACGTATTTAGCCAACTGCCGACGGTTACCCGTCATATACCCAGCATTATCACGCTTAGCCAAACGCTCATCCAACCATTCCCACCGAATTGTCGGTAAACTCGCCAACACATTTCCAAACCACGATACACCATCAATGGCACTCATATACCGTACAATATTTACATCATAATAATTCCTCCTGGCGTACGCCAGACGAATGGCAATTTTTCGCCGACACTCGCGCATACTTCATACCCAGTCCGCACCTCGCCACCACATCCGGCATAATCCAAAACCGCGAAGATCCGCCAGCGCATTCTGGAGCCGGCTTGGTCTTATACCGTGCGACGCCCAAAAACGGCATCGTACACCACCAAGAACAGGCAATCGCCTCTCCCACATCCAGCGCAAAACCACGGATCGCCTCAAAAAACTCAGGTTTCAGTCGCCGACCGTACCGCCAATTTCCACGATGTGACGTCGCCCGCCGCCAAGCGATAGCTTAATAGAATTAACAATGCGCACCATTCGTACCGTTCACGCCAAAACTGCAGCCCGCTCATCGGCGATCAATCACGCACCAATCTACCTTACAGCGGTGCTTCCCCGTCAATTCCAAATCCAAAACCGCCGTAGTGACCAACCAAATCGGTCTCGGCACCGTCCTGGTCAAAAGCACCCGCCATGCTCTTTCGGGCCCACATAGTCCAGCATCGGCTATCTGTGAGGCTGATCGCACTTTGTGCCACATGATGCCTTGGCCCGCAGCATCAGGCAATGATACTGGCTACCGTGACGTGTTCTCGCCAAATGTTCCATGCACGCCACCAGTAAATAAAGATATATTTTGCTTTTTCCCATAGTCGTATTTGCTCCATGAGACCCCATTGTAACACTTTTTAGTATGCAAAGCAGAAGATATTTAGCTATCTCCGCTTTCGGTGCTTAAGGCCGCCATGCACGCCCTCATCTGAAGTTAAACGTGGAAATGTGGCCTGCTCGACCACCAAGTAGCTCAGTCCTAGTTTCATGAGATACACACAGAGAATTTTTACTGTGTGTACGCCCTGCGCTTATCTTAAATGCGATTATAGAGCTCCACTAGTGTAAGTCTCCTGCTCAGTGACTGGAGACATAAGATCACCCAACCATCCGCAGAATACACATAATGCGGATATCCTCCGTAGCGGGGAAACCACAGGAGGATCAATATAGGCTGATTGCTCGCCGCATCAACGGATTTGACCATGAAGAATAATCGGTTTATGTCCACACTCCACCCAGTTTAATATAGAATGTATTACAAGAAACGGAGGTCGCAAAGATTGGGGGTTATACTCATAACGCCTTTATTATAGCTATACATGCATTGATACGTCTGCCTCTGACCAATGATGATTTTTTATTATTACCTCCACTTTATAATCTCCTTTACTTTTATAATTAAACTAAAACAATAATTAACACAAGAGGGAGCCCCAGATTATCAGTATACTATTTTATTTCTGTGATGTTCAGAATGCCTGCCAGCTGCAACATCCCTAAGGACTCATTTCGCAATGCCTTTGTCGACAGATCTAACATATATCCTTCCATTTTTCACACAGGAGGCAAACCCATGCAATGATCTGACGTATCGGAATACCCATCCCATCTTGGTCCACAGAGTATCTCTACAAATATTATTCCTAAAATACTTCTTTCCTGATGTAACTTTCTATTAAAAGTATGGTATCCGGCCTGACCTCTACTAGTAGCTGTATACCAATGTCACCATTTTTATTGGACTCTTAAGACCGGGAAGAGCTGGTGCCTTGAGAATAGCTAATAGCAAGGGCTCCTGGCTCAGACCTTCCTTAATTTTTAAGTGACGTCTCCAATTATGATGCCACACCGCCCATACTGCCTAAGTATTCCAGCGCTGGTTAGAGTAACTTTCATAAGTAAATTGTACAGGCTGCCATTGACTTGTCTTTATTTGTATCCTTCCTAATTGCATCACTATAGTTTTGCTATTAGAGCATGTCCAGCGTCGGATGAAATGCATTGGAAGCGCGCTGCAGCAAGACCACCTATTCTGTAACATCCACAAACTAGTAACGTATTTTTTATTTTCGTACACAATTTTCCAGTTCCGCTATCGGCTATCGAGATATATTGAACACCGCTGTCTTTGCTGCGCGTTTCACATTATTAATCTTTGAAGTATAAGGTTGTATTGTCTACGTTTATTTATTCAAAAATCCAACCATCCAACCCCTCACACTTATCGCTATTATCGCTGCAAACTGCGGATAACTTAGTACAATATTTTGAATTGGACAGCTTTGTTGTACTTTTTGACAATATACGAGCAGCACCCATATTGATTTGTATATGATTATTTGTCGCCAGAATTGCCCGACTTGTTCATATAACTACAAGTCTTCATCAAGTACGCAAGCCCTTAACACACGCCGAACCCCTGGCATCGTTTCCCCGCCAGTTAATGTAATCATGCGAGTTTATATTTTCACAAATCTACTGGTGGTATATCCAGGCAAAACGACGTGCAACACGTCATCCTCGAGTATATTATCCATAATTTTTTCTTTATAACTTTTGTGTTACTTCATTCATTTATATACCCTCGGATCTAGCAATATAGCTGAATCATCTGAGCACCTGAACAGGCAACTGACTGAACTCTTTGATATTTTGTTTTTGGCCATTATATGGGCATTGATCGTACTCAGGGATGACAATCCTTTGGCGATCCGGTGTTCTTTATGTAAATTCCAAACCATTCTCATCCCTCCCACTGAATACGAATCGTCCATCGCGAGATAGTCAAGCCAAGAATACGGCGGTTCATCCTAGTTATAGAGATTGTCACCACTTCATTGATCGCCTGACCACGCAGCGCCTGAGCGCGATATGCTAACCTGTAAAATCATCATTCGCAAACATCTGCTCGTGCGACGCCCAATACCTCCCAACACCGCCAGAACTCTTCGCATATCATCCTAGCCGGGCATGGATCATGAAACTCGTCCTCATCGTATCACGATCACAGTATACCCGCGCACCACACCTTGAATGCCGCCTGTTCCGCCAATAATCACCCGGTGTCTCCGGTCATTTTGATGCAACCCATACCCCGGTTGTATTCACGCCGCGTGTGATCATACATCCTGCCGAATACTCGCTCGCCCGTCTCTAGATCAATACGCGAGAATATATCATAAGCATTAACGTGTCTTGCAATTACCAGAATAGACAAGATATCAGTCCATTGTTAGAAATTCTAACCGGATAGTACATAGCTTCCGTTGTGTGGTCGAGTGAAACGCTGGATTTGATACAGTCAGCCGTTCGATTTTTTACTGCTACTCATCGTGAGGCGCGCTTTGGTGAAATTATGGTATTTTCAAACGAGAAATCTCATCATAATCAAACGCATGCGGTGCGCCGATAATTCCGTGTCCGTCCCTTAAACCAGTGAATTGCACTCAGATTACGCACCTGATAAAAGAGACCGCGCCTGATGCATACACATCATACCAACGCATTTGCCTGCCCAAACTGCCAGCTGTTAAACCCATTCGCCAGAGCGCGACCATTGTCGGCTTTTATCGTCAGTATTCTGCCACCGTCGTTACTGTTTCCTAATGGTCAAGGCACATGGTATTTGACTCAACTCGCCGTGACCAAGGGTCGCACATGTTTTTCATCACCGGATCATTATCCATCCAATTAGGCCCTGCTGGCAAATCAAATGATGTAATAAAACTACACCCAATGAGTGCCGCCGCGACTACGCGCCGATAGTTTTGCAAGATTACTTAAAATGCTTTTTACTGTTAGCCCTATACACCCCTCTTTACGTTGTCTTACATAACAGAATAACAACAAAGTATATTTTTGGTTTGCTTTATTCACAACTATCGCAACCTGGGACTTGCCGGACTAAACAGAGAAGGCAGCGACGCCCCCGCTCACCTTAGTTTGCCTATCAGCCACCGTCTGGTGCGCCAGCCTTCATCGCCGCGTCAATGGCGAACCAACTTTTCTTCCAATGTCATCGGAAATAATTTGACTTAAGTTCATGTTCTAACGTCTTTCTATTTATTTGTATCTGCTGTTCATAATACGCTATATGTAGCGTTTATAATATAATGCAGCCAATTCTGTTGTAGAATTTTCTACCATTACCGATTGGTGCCATGTAAATTGCCTATGTTCCACACGCGATAAATGCCCAGTTTGTTGGCGTACACTCAAAGCCGCGCCCTCTTCTTCCTCTGGCAGCTCTCGTGACCTTTGTTGCCAAAAGACAGCACTCTTTGATCGTCCCAAACTACAATTCCACAACACCGCTGCGGTAGGCATTAACGGCATGGCGGGGATTGTCGGTCGAAATCCAAATAATGTTGTTTTTATAACGTACAAAGTGGAGCGGCGTCACTAGTGTTGCGCACGATTGACAGTTGCCAGCGCCAACCTTTCACGGTGTCTAAAATATCTGTTGAATTTTGTCCATAGTAGTTATTTCGTGGTATTTACTTCATAGCTAGTGTTAGTGCTCTCAAAAGAAATTGACGAGTTCCAGGTGTCATGTTGCGGTAGCCATCCACTTGGCTGGGTTGGCTACGTTGTATTCAGGCTCAAAGCCAAGCTCGACCAGCTGGCGGTCGGTCCATGTGCATGACGTAGTGATTGATATAATCAGCGTTCAAAGCCCAAGGATTCCTTTGGCAACATGTCCTTGTTGTACTCTTTTCTAGCTCAACCGCCTGCAGGATGAGGTTGCGAATTTCTCAGCAAATTCCTGGGTTTGCAGTTCTGGGTTTTTCGTCCAAGATGGTGAGTAGCAAATTGATTCCAAAGGTCAGGTAAGTTCTCATCCTAGTGATCCAATCCAACAGCGTACCGACATTGCGCAGCAAGTTACGCTGGCGGAAAACGCATACCGACCATAAAGCCCGAGTAGAACCAGATACCTTCCAGTACGATGTTATACGCCACCAGCGAGCGGACAAAGTTTTCTTACCCTCCAAGGTGTAGATGTCGAGATTTTGGATCGAGCATGACATCGAGGTGCTTTGTTCTGGAAGTCGCCTTTCGTCGGCTCAGCGATGCCAAAGCCCGCTGCGTAAATCTCCTCACGATCAAACGGAAAGGTCTCGATGATGTATTCAAAGGTCATAGTGATTGGCCTCTTCCCACATCTGTTTTGACAGATAAGGTTGCGCTTCAGCGGCGTTAACATATGGATAAATAGCAAAGGGCCAGCGACTTGTTGATCAGTAGCTCTGCTCGGATTGAGGTAGCTAATGACGGTTTTGAGCGCATGCTTTCTTCGTCATCACTGAGTTTTCCAAAGTCCGCCAAAGTCTGCGCAGCTCGAACCTCGTTAGGAAACCAGGTGTTGTGCCACGCATTGGTCGTAGCAAAACTGCATGCCCATGGGTAACGACGGGTGGGTGTCAAGCTCAGCGTCGCGCAGCCCCGGGCCTAAAATTCCACCTGTTTTGGATGTGTATGGTAAATCATGCCATAACTTTATTCTCCTTTAACTTTGCGCAAAGCCAAGCCCGCGTGCCTAGCGCTGTTCTGAATCTCTTCTTGTCTCACACCGTCCACCGACACCGTGGTCTGTTCGCGACTGGTGGCGTGGTCTTTAACGTGTAGAGTAGTAGGTCGTTTTCAAACCGCGGCGCGCGCTGCTGCAGAATAAATCTCCTGCTATTCATCGATATCGCGTGAGCTCAGATACATCACTTTGCGAGCTAATCGCCTGATAACCGACATTTTGTGCGCGTGCGCCACACTCGATAAAAGGCATAGGGGCTGAGCTGGAAGCTAGTCTTTGTAGACGTCTCGAAGCTTCTGTGGTGAATGGCGTCGATGTGCTGAATGTCACCCAGCTGCAAAACCTCTTCCCACTCCGTCCCACAAGTTCAATTTCAAGTCCGCACCAAATTATTACATCACAAGAAACCACCGTCCAGTGTTGAAAGCGCATAAACCCGGCAACAGCATCAACCTACGTCGTTCCCCACACATGCACCGATGTTACGGTCAAGGGATAGCCACAGCGTGGCATTACGCATACCTTTTTAACTTTTGCGTAATTTATCAACCCAGTCAGTTTTGAAACAATTTTCACCAACCCGCACGTTTGATAATTCCACACTGTATCAATCGGCAGTAGCTCCCTTACCCAGCCATACGCATGTCGATAGCTCGAGCTAGCCGCCAAATCCGCCTCCGATTGGTCGATGGCATGACAGCTGATAAACTCCACAACTGATCAATTAGCCTGCAGTTTGTCCGACCATAACAATAGCCAAGTTCTTCCAACACGTCCGATCCACCATTCCTAATCCGACAGCTTCCCGTCTGCTGGTTATGCATTACCCTTTAACCAGCGCTCAGTAATTTCAATCAGACAATCAGCTGTCGAACGCCACCGTGACGCCTCCCTCGCAGCCGATCCCAATCCCACGTCTATCCTCGCGCAAAAACGCCGACAAATTGATCAATCAAGCTGCAGGTAGCGATGTTGACCTCTTTGTCCCAGGCAGGTAATTTCCTGCACAAAGCTTGACAAGTGAACGACCTCATTATTATTCACGCCTGCACACATCAGTGTCCTTCCAAGTTAGCCACGGATGGCAAGTAGCCGCACTAGCCAAAATCGCTTAAATTGCTGGCGAGCGACGTCTTCTCAAAGACGCATTTACCAGCCACAGCCAGCAATATACCCTCGTAACGTGCCGAAAACTCCTCACCGTACAACTTGGCAAATTGGCGTTTTGCTCGGTCAACAGATACCAGTCTCGGCCCTTCTGCACCGCCACAAACTCATCAGATATAAATACCAGCAAGTTAGCAAAGCGCATACGGATCCCATGAGTTAGAACGCAGATCAACAACTGCCCAAAACTAGGTGCCAGTCCTCCATATAAATGGTCATTGCACCCGCTCTTTTGTTTTGTAGTGATATACAGCGCAACAGCGCTGTATCGATCATCTTCATAAAGGAATCGCTTCGCTGATTCAGTAAGGGTAGTCTAACTGGGCTGCCAGCCACCCGCAACTTAAACTGATGTGCTAATGCCGCCAGTGCCTTGGCGATAAACATCGTATCGCGCACACTCTGGCGATTGATTCCGTATCAATGCTCTATTTGTAAAAGCAGTTAGGAGAGCTGCGGAAGGAGCCGGCCAGCATTGACTCAAGTGCCGGAGCTTCGGCAGTACTCCAATCTGGCTCATGTGTTCATAAATTCAATCATACCGCAGTCGGGTCTGACTCCATTGTAGCTAAGTCCCATAGCGATACGCATATGAGTAAATTGCTGTTTCCAGCGGATCGCCGCTTTGTTTGCGCAAGGCATAGCGGCTTTATTAGTCATTACACCGAGGTATTTACTGAGATCGTCGCGCTCTGGGCTGTAATGCCGCCCAATTCTTCCGCTCAAATCAACCGGCCATCAGCCATCCGCTCATCACAAACCATCTTTGACCGCCGCTTTTAACAAACTTCAAGAAACTCCTGCGCATGCAATTTCTTTAATTCGTCGGCCGTCTCATCGCCCAAAGCCCTTGTATAAATAGTCTTTAGTAGCAAACGAGCTGGGTGATTTTATCATAATCTGACTACCTCACATTCTGTGGTAGTGTCGTCTGATGACGGCCCGTCGAGCTGCTCGGTGGTAATCCTGTCAAACAAAGTAAGCCAATCCAGTCGCACTTGACCACTTTCGTCATCTTGATCTGGCAGCCCGTCGCAAGCCTTCAAAATCGCCGCGGTTAATTTTATTGGCATCAAACTTTTTCTGTCCTGTCGCGCCGATGACGTTGATTTGTTGCATGTACCCTCCTTTAATTTGCTCCTGTTAAAATCAGCCGCCAGCACCCTATCTGGTAGCTCATTTGGCTAATTTGCCTTTTGTTTATTTATGGGTTCATACATATATAGCGCATAACACTAACTATAGCCGCTTACATATAGTGTTTTTCGTTATTTGGTAAATTTTACAACCATTTTACATAATCAGATACGGTATGAAATTTGGCTCAATGCGCGAGCCACTTATTTTTTGACGAACTAATCGCCCATCCGCCCGAAAAGTATGATCGGCTGGTATATGTAGTTATTTTTGAAACCCTTGCAGTCCGCAAAATCACCCCGCTATCCATATCGCCGGCACCTCCGGCAAGGGCCTACTGCTTATTATGCTACCAGTTTACTGGAACCGGGCTGGCTATACTACCGGCACGTTAGTGTCACCGCATATCGCCAGCGTCGCTGAGCGCTTCACAATCAACGGGCAATGCTGGTTGAATAAGTAACATGGTATTATTTTCGTTGCCAACCTTTGGTGTAGCACATAGCCTGCATCTACTCGTATTTCTTGAATTTTGATGATTTTAGTTTTTGGCTATTTAAGAAAAATAGACGTTAATTATATCATAATTGAGGTTGGAATTGCGTAATGGCTGGACACGACTAACGTAATTTCGTTCGCCAACTGTACGTCATCACTGATATTGGACTGGACTATATGGAATTATTAGCAATACTCTGACAGAGATCGCTCAAGAAAAAGCTGGCATTATCCACCAAAACGACTTGGTTGTTATGAATCGACAAACTCCTGACGTTGAAGTAGCTGTTCAGCAGCAAACAGATGTACAGTACGCATTAATTATCAATTGCTTCGCCAATTACACGATTTAAAATACTCGCCGATTTTGCAGCGAATTGGATTGCGTACGTGCCGTTGAAAAGTACTAAAAATACAAAAGCCGCCTGCCAAAAAAGAAGCCTGGAAAAAATCCGTATATCACTAATTTGGCGGTTAGAGAAGGCAATAAAGGAGCACATCATATCGATGTTATGCATAATCTGCAAAAATCCGCGCCTTGATTTTGATTCATTGCGAAATTATATCCCAGATAAAAACCTGTTTTCGTAGTAGCATTCGGACAAAAATAAGCAGCCGGTCAATGGCAGAATCGCTACACTGATAACTCATACAGCTGGCTTGCTACCACATTCAAAGCTAAATTACAAAACCATCACAACGTACCGCTGGAAAACATCCGCCATGCCATGAAATCTGCCGTCGAGATTGAATATAATCCAAACAAAGCCTTAGAAAAGCCATCGTGCCCGGCAGCTTGATACTTACGTCGTTGTTACTTCGGGTCGTTTTATCGAAAGAGTGAATCTGGCAAAGCTAAACCGCCATTATAACTAAATTATCTTTGTGTCTGATTACGTACCGAATTGCTTGATTGAAAAAGGACGCATATTAATGTTCTGCAACTCAGCCGACAGATACCCAATTATAATCGTTATGTTCAGCCGCGCTGTACCGCGGCGGCATGGTCCAAATACGTGACGTATAGCAGCTTGCAACTGATTTATTCTCTTCTCATCGTATGCAGTCTCGGCGCACGCTTAATTGTAGCTTTTACTGATCTAAGTCTATTCATTCTTTCTTGTAACTCTCACATTACCCCCAAATTCTCCGGCTCACCTATTCATGATTCCACCTGGCAAGTCCGGCTGATAAGGACCTTCGATATTTTTATGTTCGCTCAAAGTCAGTTAAAACATTACCATCACCATTGATGATTAGGATTTTTGCAATTGATTCCACTTTGTGTTCTGCTTACATGCTGCGATCATTATAGCATAGGAAATCACCATCCTATTGAAATCATCCAAGATATCCTTACCACCACCCCACTATCAAAACCCTCCGAAACAACTAAACAAAGTAAATGTCATTTACTACTTACAGACAAAAAGCTGAAATGAATGACCTCGAGAAAAGCAAAGTGTAATGAATTGTCAAGTAGTCCTGTTTTGATATTGTACAAAAATATGCTACCATAGCAGCAGTTAATTGAGCATATACATAGTAAAACAGACCCGCTAAAGCCACCAGAACTTATATACACAGATCGTCGACGGTGCCAGAATAGATCAAGGCAATGACACTAAAAGCATATTTTCACACATGCAGTCGAAGAAGCAATGTGGCGAAGAAGCACGCATGAAACAACTAGTGTGATGAGGTTTGAAGGATAAAACAGACTTACACGGACGAAAGCGTCATCAGAAAGAAAACATGCACTACAGTTCATGAAAGATAGTTACTTCTAATACCTACGGTCAGTCAGATGATCACAATTACCGAAGGGATTAAACACGAAATTATCTACTAGAACATCAATATACGGCTTGTCCTGATATTACCTGGATTAGCCAGCGATTGAGAGTGTGGAAATCAAAAGATCATCCGGCCGATCGGGTAGCAGCAGGTTACATCGGCTGTAAGCAGCTTACGAAGGTAAAGAACATGCGGAGTACTGGGTAAGATGCCATATAGACGAGCGTGCAGTCATTACGGCACGAGCCAGGCGTACCACACCTGAACAAGTAGGAAGATGTTCATGATAATTGTGCAGAAGCCAGAACTAATGCCTGCACAGAACTAGCTATAACACACCTAGTTGAAACATGACAAGTTACTAATAAGCAATTGTCTGATCCTAGACACAATAGTTGCAGCAACTGGCGTGGCATAGCAATTCGATCCAAAACCATCAATATCATGACCACAGGAAGGATCTGGTAATTGATCTTAGTCCTGCAAACGCCAAAACAGAGTTAGGTAGAATATAAGTACTTGACAAGTTTATCTAATACTGTTTTTATGGTGTCACCTAGCAAAATAACACCTGAGTGCATATGAACGAGATTTAGCATGAAAAGTACATCTTGATTAGTAACGCTGACATAGGACTGCTGTACAGACAAGTTACAACGAGGTTCTGAAGTGCTTGGTGCTATCGACAAACAACAGAATATATTCGTGATAGATTTAAGCAATTTATCTGATCCCATGAAACGGTAAAACGTATAGCTCAAAGAAAGCTTGCTGAACAAAAAACACCTTAATTGAAGTTGACAGCTGTATAAATTCTCGTTTATAAAATATAATCTCAATGAAAATAAAACCTAACCTTTATGAAGGATGGACGAACCCCGGAGACCCGTGTGAAGAGTTTGCCACTTTCCAGGCGTGCCAGTTCAACCACTCCCCTGCATCCTTCCGCAATAACTTTATTATACAAGACGTCCGGCATATTTCTTCTATATGTGTCAGCACAGCCTGTTACTTCTGCTTTCTAATCACCTAAATAATCATTAATTTAGTTTTATAACAAAATAATGCACATTGGCCCTGCGTCAACTCAGTTACAATTGGCGATGGAATATTGAAAAAGGCGCATTTTATCGACTACGCAAATCGAGCGCTACCGCCGCAAAATCCCGCAAGACCGCATTGCCAGCATCATACAATCTCTCTGGGCGCGGATTCAATCGTTACCAGCGACGCGCAAGGTTGGGACAACTCGGTATTGGCGAGCGTTTCGCTGCACCTGAATATAGTCACATCCTTTATACACCACTCTAACGACGATTGCCAATCCAGCCGCAAATCCGTAGAACAACGCAATCTAGGGCGTGTTGCGTTCACAAGGAACCCGCCTTAATAAGTACCACAAAATTATCGACCTCGGTAATCGCCAGGAGTTTCAACAACCCCAATATCGGCGTTCATTATCCGCGTATCGCTGGCGTTTATCTTAATCATTACCTGAGGATATGCGAACTGATCAAGCGCGCGCTCACTTCGCGAAGTTATCCTCGATACGATTAATGCCAACAGTTATCATCGGCGACCAACACCAGCAAGCACTCATGTAGCTGACACTGAGTTACTGCCGGTCGCTCATCGTCAAATTCATATAGCTTTTTCAGCTATCACACCACGGCGAACATCGTCAGGTCTGAACGGCGCAAAGTCTTACCGACTTTTTATCCATACTGATTTTCAACACAGTTACTGGATAACCGCGCGCCACCGCGCTTTTCCCAGCACCGCTATTTCGCGCGTTGGACTACGCTTTAGTTCGCGGTACATCGTCGTAATTACTAAGTTCATCCAACAGGCATGCATCCGATCATCGGCCGACATCAGCCTGATAGCTGATCTTTTAATAAATCATCCTAGCTGCACCATCGCCCGCTTTTGTCTGAGTAATAAAAGGCAAATGATGAATGATCCTTCAATACGTATTGTTTAAGAATGTTACCAAACGCCGGTATTTGCTGAGCCAAATTAGCGCTTCGGTACTGCTGATTTAACTGTCAAAAGCGCGAATTTATCGCTACAGGGTCCAAGTACGGCAAAACGACGCTTCTTATTACGATTGACCATTAGACCAGCCGTCTGACGGCGAATATTACCGGATAATCGGCCGGTTGATTTTAACGCCAAGCAATAGCGCGCCCAGATTCGTCGTAAGCAAATTGGTGTTTTATTTTTCTAGAATTTTAATTTAGTACCGCATTGAATTGTCATCGATACTGCTGCCCTGCCGCTGACATACAGGCCTCAGCAAAATTAAAAGATTAGCAGGAAGCCAGCCAAATATTAAAAACGTCATCGGAATGAGTTAGCCATATGCCGTGATCAATTGTCCGATACGGCGCAGCGTCGCGTTATCGCCCGGCGCCAGCCAATAGCCCGTCGATTATTCTGCGGGACGAACCAACTGCTAAACCTAGATAGCAAGGCTAAGCTTAATTTGACTGCGGAAGAATTGCGACATCCATCGCCGCTATACCATGGTTTACATGGTGACGAAGAATCCGGAATTGACCAGTTACCAGCCATATCACCATGTTGGATGGGTGCAAACTGACACCGACGAACACCTGGGCAGGAAAAAAATTTACTAAAATTGTTGATTGCAGACGATGATAAAGAAAGAAGATGTGATACCTAAACATAAAAAGGAAAGTCATAAAGAGCAGAAATCATAAAAAAACTGGGTGGGCAAGACTGCTAAAGACGACAAAAGAAAAATAAAGAAAGCAAACATCCTAAACAGAGACTAAAAAAGATAGAGAAGCCAGAGAAGACCAGTGCCAGAGAAAGCGGAGAAACCTGAAAAAGCTAAGATAAGAAAAAGGAAAAGAATCGCGAGCAGTTATTAAAGAACGATGAAAGCCGCCAGGCCTTGAAGTACAACCATACCGGCGGTCTTTTGACGATTATCGTAAAATCACCGTTTGCATCGCCAGTATAACTATGGTATTATCGTTAACCGGCAGCGTTACCAAACCGTTTGGCGGACAGCAGAACATCAGCATTAACGAGCCAGTCGCCATCATCCGATCCGGCGATAAAAACTGGCGCGAACATTTTTACTGAAGCAGACGGATCAACTACAGTCAATACGCCGTACCGAGTAAGATGTAAGCGGGATTTGGGGGAAAATCCCCTAATCTTAAGACAGCGCCCATCGCTTTTACACAGCGAACTAAAAGCGCGCGACGGTAAAGTTGACACCAGAAAGCCGCGATAGTCGGCAGTACCGGCCGTTAAAATCAATCGCCAACCCGGGTTAGCGAAGGCCAGTTCATCGACGAGGTTGACGGCATCGTCACGTCGGACAGCAAATTATCCGTCGACTATTTGGCACCGATAAATCTATCGCGCACGTTACCAATATCCACGGCCAGCTAGGGTTACAGTCGCTGGCGTCTTGAAAACGTCAGCCATCCTGCCAAACATCTCAATATAGACTTTATTAATGCCGCCGTATCATGCCGGGCTGTCAGGTTATAAAAAGATTCACCAGAACACTGCTCAAACTCAGCAAATCGCCAGCCGCTGCAGATTCTCGCGAACAACTACAGTCGCCTTTCTGAAGCCGAGAAAATACTGCATAAAAATCACGACGGCAATAATGATCACCGCATCCTGGCGGTAATGCAAATGAAACGAGAGTACAGCAACTGACAATTTACCATCATTCGTGATGGCTGTTATCGGCAGTGTATCACTGATAGCTGGCGGTGTCGCTATGACATATTATGCTGGTTATCGTCGCTGAACGCCGGCGCGAGTAGGAATTGCCGTCGGCATGTGGGGCGCTACCGCCGGGCCAGCCATATCATCAATCAGCCCGTCATTGAATCGGCAATCGCCGTGTCTACTAGCGCATGATCGCGCGCTGCATCTTTAGGCTGGCATAGGCTTATATAGCTGGCGCTATCCGTCGTTCACACCGTACATTTATTGGCAAACCATTGTACTAACGATCTTCCTATCGCCGCTTATCGGCATTATCGCTGGCCCATATCCAGCCTTCCGCGCCACCAAGCGCGACCTGATTGAGTCGCCGGTATTAAAACTCTCTGTCCAGAGCAGCAAATTACTCTGAGCAACGGCAGTGAAGCAGATCAAACCGTCAGCATCTATTAGGAGCTTAACTGGCTTTAAGAATTGAGCTTAATCAAGCTAAACTCCATCTGCTTTCAACCGCTCAACCAGCGCCACCGGGCCAGGATTAACACTCATTTAACATAGCGCGGTATAGATACCAGCAGCATCTGCCAGGCAGCACCAAACAAAAGCACCGTCTTCATCAGCGTCTCTTCGCCGGCGAGCTCCACTCACATATGCTCGGACGCTCGCCGCTTCAGCAGGCGGTCGCGCATCCATACGCTCGCGAATCTCTCGGCCGCTTTAAGCTGCTTCGAAGGTCAAAAATCATGAACGGCTTTCTCACCGGATATGCGATGACCAGCCGATAAACTCATTGTGACGAACCCTGGATACTGGTTGTGAGAAAAGCCAAATTCTTCGCCGATTCATTCCAGCTGATTTTTCCATTTATATGCCAGCTACCAGGTTAATTCCCCCAGCAAAACTCTGTGTGTTTACCTCTGATTACCATTTTAGCAATCTGTTCATCGCGTAATTATGCGCTTCGTACGCCCGTCGCCTAGACAGCCGCTTTCGCTGCGCAGCCAGCCTGAGGCTACCCGCGACTTGGCACGTATAGATCGCCGTCAATAATCCATGTTGCAATACATCTCCAACAAAACCCTGCGTACGATACACTGTTGACATTCTAGGGCTGCAAGCGCCCGATGGGACTTCTACGCGCGCCGCGGCGGTCAGATTTGGCGCGCTCAATCAGCGATCCTCCCGTTGATAACGCCGCCAAATGCATGCCTTGTTTTCTTCAATGCCTCGCTGATAGCAGCTCAGCGTCTCAGTATTGCTCCGAATGGCCAATAGTAATCACCAGCGCCCTCGCCGACAAATCCCGCAGATCATAGCCTTCTCACCACCAGCCAAGCGGCGTTGCAGCCAGCCGTCCGCCAAGACTTCTAATCATATCCGGCTCGCCAAAGCCGATCCGCCCATACTCAGCTAAAACCATACTCAATTGCAGCCGCTGGCTAATCGCCAGTGCTCACCTCTATTTCGTACACACTGCTTGCTTGGAAATATCTAAAATACCGCTGAGCGTATCAGACGGATCGCGTTGTTTTATTACATTCCAACCATCTAACATCTTGCATTTCTCCTTTGTCCATGTTAAAGTATAAACATAAGCGTAAACAGAATTAATATAAAGGTGGTATATGAGTTCTCGTACTAATCAATCAATCAGCGACGATCAAGAACCAGCCAAGGTGTTGGCCGGTGTTTCTCAAGAGGCGGATAATAATATGCAGTTCGAGGAACCGGCAGTGTCGCAGCGCCATCAATCAACCAGCACTATCTCGCCAGATCCAGCGCCCGCCGCTGACCCCTGTGCAAACTCGCCGATCCAGATCCAGTCACAGAACGCTACATCTGCCGCGAAGGATGCAGCGAAAACATCTTTGTCTTCGGTTCAGGGCGAACTGTCCACAGGAGCGCCGCAGCAGTCAACTACATCTGATTCAACGCTTGACGAGATCAAACAAACCGCCCTATACGAATTGTGTCCGCTTATTAACAAGCTTAACGTATCGCCAGAAGAGAAGTTTGATACCCTACCCATTACTACTGCGTTCAACTGACGACAGAGATTTGATCGCGCCGGCACATGAAGCTGCTGTTGCCATCGTTGACGAATCTCGCGCGCCCAAGCACTGCTGGATACTCGTTAAAGAAATCGATTACTTTTCTGAATCCAGCAACAAAAAGTTTAGTTTATTAACAAAATACCCGCCGCTCGGCTGGGTATTTTATCTCGCTGCGGGCGGCTTTTGGTAAAAATTTCATAAACCCGCCCGCTCAACCAACCGCTGAGATTACATCATCCCCATACCCGGCATACCGCCAGGCGCAGCTGGAGCTTCTGGCCCGGCACGTCGACGACCAGTGCGCCCATGGTCGCTGCAGTTGAAGCGATAGATACCGCGTTCTGCACTGCTTCCTTGCGACGCGCGCTGGGTCGATGACGCCAGCTTTTTGACGTCCCACCAGTCCGTTCCGGCTTCACTCACGTTAACGCCAAATCCAGCCTTGACCCGCCTCGACTTGCGCTAGTAGTGCGTCGGCGTTCAGCTTCAGCGTTAGCGCATAATCTGCAGGAATGGCTGCTTCAGAGCGTCCTCAGAATCTGCCGGCCGGTCGCGATGCTGTCTGCGCCAGTCACCTTCAGACCGCCAGCCAATTTCACTACGTCACGCCACCGCCAGCGACGATTCCTCAGCCAAGGCTGCTTTAGTAGCTGCCACGGCGTCGTCCACACGGAACTTCTTTTCGTCAATTTCTGTCTCGGTCGCGCCGCCGACTTTGATGACGGCCACTTTGCCCAGCTCAGCGCCGCCGCCCGCTTGTCGAATTGTTCTTTTTCGTATCTCGCTGGAGGCGTTGTCGGACAGCGCACTTAATCTGAGCACCTGTCCCTTAACACCAGATGGCTTGCCCGCGCCCTCAATGATGGTGGTTTCATCTTTACCGACAATCACCTTGCGCGCCGAGCCCAAGACCTCCAAAGCCAGCGTTCTCAAACGTCAAACCGTGATCTTCAGAAATCACCGTTGCGCCGAGTCAGCACCGCGATGTCGCGCAAAATCTCCTTACGTGGTCACAAAGCTTGGCGCCTTAACCGCCACAGTGTTAAATACGCCCTTGAGCTTGTTCAGCACCAAA